>Ga0302326_10003736_pt1 | contig 35721 bp, 29 predicted proteins | sample Palsa_T0_3_FD_202264 | JGI IMG/M metagenome (GOLD analysis project Ga0302326, IMG submission 202264) | Peat permafrost microbial communities from Stordalen Mire near Abisko, Sweden - Palsa_T0_3 | ecosystem: Environmental > Terrestrial > Soil > Palsa > Peat permafrost | place: Sweden: Abisko...
CCCCGCCATCGGCGGTGACGGTCAGCTTCCGCGGCACCTCGTCGCCGTCGGCGATTCCCTGGATCGTGAACTTCTCCTTGCCGGTCAGCCCCAGCGAATCCACCGACTCCCCGTCGGAGAACTGCAGCGGGAGCACGCCCATGCCGACCAGGTTGGAGCGGTGGATCCGCTCGAAGCTCTGGGCGATCACGGCCCGGACCCCCAACAGGCTCGTCCCCTTGGCAGCCCAGTCACGCGACGAGCCCGATCCGTATTCCTTGCCGGCCAACACGATCAGGGGGATGTCGGCGTCGACGTACTTCATCGCCGCGTCATAGATCGACATCTCGGGTGGGTGGGATCCCGATTCTTCGCCGCCGAAGTAGATTGTCACACCGCCCTCAGGTAACGGATCCCGCCCACCCCGCAGCTGGTTGCGCAGGCGGATGTTGGCGAACGTGCCGCGCATCATCACCTCGTGGTTACCGCGGCGTGAGCCGTAGGAGTTGAAGTCGCGCGCCTCCACGTGGTTCTCGTTGAGGTACTTCGCAGCGGGTCCGTCACGCTTGATGTTGCCCGCGGGGGAGATGTGGTCGGTGGTGACGCTGTCGCCCAGCACCGCCAGCACGCGGGCGTCGGTGATGTCCTGGAGCGGCTCCGGCTCCCGCGGCAGATCCTCGAAGAACGGTGGCCGGCGCACGTACGTCGACCGCTCGTCCCACGCGAACGCGTCTCCGGTCGGGACCTCAAGCGAATTCCACCGCTCGTCGCCGTCGAACACCTCGCCGTAGCTGGAGCGGAACATGTCGGACCGGACCGCCTCCTCCACAGTCCGGCCGATCTCCGCCGAGCCGGGCCAGATGTCCTTGAGGTAGACGGGCTCGCCGTGCGTGTCCTCGCCGAGCGGCTCGTCATAGAGGTCGATGTCCATCGTCCCGGCGAGTGCGTAGGCGACGCATAGCGGCGGCGACGCCAGGTAGTTCATCTTCACGTCGGGGTTGATGCGACCCTCGAAGTTGCGGTTGCCCGACAGCACCGAGACGACCGCCAGGTCCTCGGAGCCCACGACGTCGGAGATCTCCTGGGGCAACGGCCCGCTGTTGCCGATGCAGGTGGTGCAGCCGTAGCCGACCAGGTTGAAGCCGAGCTCGTCCAGGTACTCGTCCAGCCCGGCGCGCTCCAGGTACTCGGTCACGACCTTGGAGCCCGGGGCCAGCGATGTCTTGACCCACGGCTTGACCTTCAGGCCCTTCTGCACCGCGTTGCGGGCCAGCAGCCCGGCGCCGAGCATCACCGACGGATTCGACGTGTTCGTGCAGCTGGTGATCGCCGCTATCACGACGTGACCGTGGTCAAGCTCGGTCTCGGTTCCGTCCGCCAGGGTCACCGGACTCCTGAGGCTGCGGCGCTTGGCGACCTGAGTGCCGCCAGTCTCGCCGTGCGGCTCGTGACCGACGCCGTTGGCAACATGGCTTGACACCGGGTCAGACGCCGGGAACGACTCGGCGAGGGACTCGTCCTCCTGGTTGTCGTCGTCGTCGGGCAGCAGCCCTTCCAGCGCCATCCGGAACTCGGACTTGGACTCGGTCAGCGAGACGCGGTCCTGCGGGCGCTTCGGTCCCGCGATGCTGGGGACCACACTGGCCAGGTCGAGCTCGATCTGATCGCTGTAGGTGATCTCCTCGGAGTTCTCGTCGTGCCACAGGCCCTGCTCCTTGGCGTAGGCCTCGACCAGATCGATCAGCGGCTGGGGGCGGCCGGAGAACTCGAGGTAGCGCAGCGTCTCGGCGTCGATCGGGAAGATCGCGCAGGTCGACCCGAACTCAGGGGACATGTTGCCGATCGTCGCCCGGTCGGCCAGCGGCAGGCCGGCCAGGCCGGCCCCGTGGAACTCCACGAACTTGCCGACCACCCCGCGCTGACGCAACATCTCGGTGACGGTCAGCACCAGATCGGTGGCGGTGGCCCCCTCCGGGAGCGTGCCGGTGAGCTTGAACCCCAGCACCTGCGGGATCAGCATCGACATCGGCTGCCCCAGCATGGCCGCCTCGGCCTCGATTCCGCCGACGCCCCAGCCGAGCACCCCCAGGCCGTTGATCATCGTCGTGTGCGAGTCGGTCCCGACCAGCGTGTCCGGATAGGCGAGGCGGTGGGTGGGATCCGATTCATCGACGAACACCACCCGCGCCAGGTACTCGAGGTTGACCTGATGCACGATGCCGGTGTCGGGCGGCACCACCTTGAAGTTGTGAAACGCCCCCTGGCCCCACCGAAGGAACGCGTAGCGCTCCTGGTTGCGCTCGAACTCCATGTCCGCGTTGTGCTGGAAGGCCTGCGCGGTCCCATAGGCGTCCACCTGGACGGAGTGGTCGATCACCAGCTCCGCCGGCACCAGCGGGTTGATCCTGTTCGGGTCGCCGCCCATGTCCTGCATCGCGTCGCGCATCGCCGCCAGATCGACGATCGCCGGGACGCCCGTGAAATCCTGCATCACCACCCGCGCCGGCGTGAACGCGATCTCCTTGGACGGCTCCTCCGTGGCGTCCCAGCTCGCCAGCGCCTCCACGTCGCCGGCGCGGATCGACTCGCCGTCCTCGTTGCGCAGCAGGTTCTCCAGCAGGATCTTCAGCGAGAACGGGAGCCTGGCGACGTCGAACTTGGACTGCAGGGCGTCCAGGCGAAAGATCCCATAGGAGCGATCGCCGACCTTGAGCGTGTCCTGGGCCCCGAAGGTATTGGGGTGGGCGGGCATTGTCTGAAGTCCTCTCTCTGTCAGTGTTCTCTATGCAGGTGTCGCTCGCAGCCCCGGCACTCAGCGCCCGGCGAACCATCGCTGCGCCGTCTCGACGGCGACCGAGAGCTTGCAGTACTGCTCGTCAAGCTGAGGTGGTTGGGCCTCTGCGTCGCTGGCAAAGCCACACTGTGGGCTGATCGCCAATTGCGCCCGGGTCCACGTAAGTCGCAGCTTCGTCGAGCCGGCGCATAAGAGCGTCGGGTGACTCGACCGCACGGCGTCGCAGGAGTCCTCGGGGTCAGTCGCATCCTTCTTCAAAGACTACTGTATACATTGTGCAGGCTGACCGTTCAGCTTGCGAGAGGGCCCCCGGCAAGAGCGAGCAGGCGTGCGGCCCGTGAGGACATTACGATCAGGGCATGACAGACGATGAGCTGATCGCCGTTGCAAAACAGGAGCTGAGATCGATCGACCGGCGACGCCTGTTCTCGGTCGCGCTCAGTGTTGAGACCACGACCGGGTCAGGAGCGTCAGCATCGGACGTCCAGTGGTCGTCGTTCGCATGGACATTACTTAGAGAGGCACTCGGCGAGTGGCTTGACGGCCTCGCGCCTTGCTCTGTCGCGACGCATCGATGGCCGATCACTGAGAATCTCCGACTCTGCTTTGTCGCCGAACCCCGAAGAGCATCCAGGGCTCGCGGCTATCGCCGCATGCCCGGCGTGGGCATTGTCGATCCCCACCCGCTTCCGCCACTGCAGTTCGAGGACGGCGACACCGCCTCGCTTGAGTCCCTGTCGGTGGAGGTTGTTCGTGACCTGGCGGTCGGTCACCGACGGCTGGCCTTCGAGCTGGTGCGCGACCGCGCGGCGTGGACGATGCTCTACGAGCTCATGACGGCGTTAGGGAAGTCGAACACATCAGAGATGAGCAACCTCGATCTCGAGGCAACGGCGGCGTCGCTCGGCCTCGGCGAGGACATCAGCGGTGGAGTCAGGAGTTTCGACGAAGGGTGGCGAGCCGTGGAGGGCCTCGACGTCCCGATGTTCGACAATCCCTGCCAGGGCGACGCGTAATAAGTGACCAGGTGTTCCGCAGACGCGGACTACCCATGCAGTGTCGATCAACGAGGGATATGCCCGGGTTTAGGGTCTTGATGAAAGATGCGGAGCTCAAAACGGGCATGTCCGGACCGAGCGAACCGTGAGCTCCCATTTCGACCCTTGTCCGAGCGAAGGTCGGCCGGACCAGCTCAGCGCGTGGCGACCTCGGGCGGGCGCTCGTTGGCTGCTGTACGGGCCGCGGGGCTGTCCTGCTCGGCGAACCGCGCGGCGGTGAGCCGGGCGGTCTCGCGGGCCCACGGCGTCGTCGTCAGCCAGCCGAGCACGAAGATGAGCGCGCCGAGGCCGACGACGATCCACCACGAGCCGTGGGTGGCGCGGGGGAATCCCCCTCCGATCGCGCCCATGATGCCGCCGCCCGCGAGCGCGCCGAGGACAGCGACGCCGATCGTCTGCCCGGTCTGGCGGCTCGTCGAGGTGACTGCGGCTGCGACGCCCGCCATCGACGGGGGCATTCCCGACACCGCGGTGTTGGTGATCGGCGGGTTCAGGGTGCCCACCGCTCCCCCGATCAGCACGTAGCTCACAGACAGGTAGACAAACGAGGTGTGGTCTGTGAGCCGGGTGAGCATCGCCCCAGCGACCAATAGCGCCAGGCCGCCGGCCATCAGGGGGATGCGTCCTCCGTGGTTGGCGACGATCCGTCCCGAGAGGGGCGCCATAACGAACGTTGCGACAGCCAGCGGCAGCAGGTGAAGGCCGGCGTCCAGCGGCGAGAGCCCGCGCGAGTCCTGCAGGTAGAGCGTGTTCAGGAACAGGAAACCGCCCATCGCCGCATACGTGGCGACGGCGCTGGCGCTCGCGCCCGCCAACGGTGCGCTGTGGAAGCAGCGCACCTCCAGCAGCGGCTCGCGCCGTCGCAGCTCGTACCGGACGAGCGCGGTCCAGGCGAGCAAAGAGACGGCTCCGAACGCCAGCGTCCGGGGCGAGGTCCAGCCGGCCTGTGGTCCGCCGATGATCCCGTAGGTGAGCGAGGCCAGCGCGGTGATGATCAGCGCCTGGCCGACTGGATCGATCCGCCGCGGTCGCGTCGCCCGTGATTCTGGCAGGAACAGGGCGGCCAAGGTGATGGCCAGGATGCCGATCGGCAGGTTGACGAAGAACACGGCGCGCCAGGACACCGTGTCCACGAGGGCACCGCCGACAATGGGGCCAAGCGACATCGAGATGCCGGGCACGGCGCCCCACACGCCCACCGCCATCGCCCGCTCGCGTGGGTCGACGAAGACGTTGCGGATGATCGAGAGCGCCACCGGGTTGAGCATCGAGCCACCGATCGCCTGCAGGGCCCGAGCAGCGATGAGGACCCCGAGGCTGGGCGCTAGGCCGCACAGCAGGGAGCCCGACGAGAACACGACCAGACCAGTCTGAAACACCCGTCGCCGGCCGAGACGATCACCGGTGGAGCCCGACAGCATGAGCAGACTGGCCAAAACGAGCGTGTAGGCGTCGATGACCCACTGCAGGCCCGACAGCGAGGAGTGAAACGATTGGTGGATCGACGGCAGCGCGACGTTGACGATCGTTGAGTCCAGCGAGACGATGAGCAGGCTCATCGAGCAGACCGCGAGGATCAGCAGGCGCCGGCGGCGCTCCGGGACGACCTGATCGATGGCGGGCGCGACGCCGCCGTTCATGCCCGGTCACTCGCCGACCGCTCGCTCCGCCCCGAACTGGGCGTGGTGACTCGCATCGGATTGACGCGCAGCTTCTCAGCGGGACTCATTCGCTTCTCCCTGGTCCACGGGCTCCTCTCGGGTGCATGATCGCCTCCTGGATGCCTCCTTCTCCCCGGCCGACATGGATGTAGCGGGCGTCGCCTGCGCTACCTAACTGTCTACTGTATACGCCTAGTATATACTGTCTACGCAAGCGACGAGGAGACGGCCATGCCATCCGCAGACGAAACCTTCGAGATTCCCTGCTCCATCATCCGAGGCGGCACGAGCCGCGCCGTGTTCTTCAGCAGCGCGGACCTGCTGCGCTACGACCGTCCGGTGGTCGAGCGGCTGCTGCTCAACATCTTCGGCAGCCCCGACGCCAAGCAGACCAACGGCCTGGGCGGGGCGACCTCGCAGACGAGCAAGGCGGCGATCATTGGTCCGGCGAGCCGCTCCGACGCCGACGTCGACTACACGTTTGCGCAGGTAAGCGTCGCCACTCCGGTGGTCGACTGGGGCGGGAACTGCGGGAACATCTCCTCGGCCGTCGGCGCGTACGCGGTCAACGCCGGCCTGGTCGAGCCCGATGGCGAGCGGGCCGTCGTCCGGATCCATAACACCAACACCGGCAAGATCATCGTGGCGAGGGTTCCGCTCGCGGGCAGGCGCGCCGCCACTCTGGGCGAGCACCGCATCGACGGGGTTCCCGGCACCGGTCCGCGGATCGACCTGGCGTTCGAGGATCCGGCCGGCTCGTACGGCCGCGGCCTGCTGCCGACCGGTCGGACGGTGGAGACGGTGACCCTGGCGGATGGGCGGGAGTTCACCGTCTCGGTCGTCGATGCGGCGAATCCGACGGTGTTCCTGGAGGCGCAGGCGGTGGGCCTGCGCGGCACCGAGCTGCCTGAGGAGCTCGAGCGCAACGCCGCCGCGGTCGCGATCCTGGAGGAGGTGCGCGGCATCATCGCCGCGCGGATCGGCCTCGTCGACGATCCCGCCACGGCCACGCTGCTCTCGCCCGGCCTCCCCAAGGTGGGCGTTGTCGCCGCGCCGAATAGCTATGAGACGACGTCGGGCGGACGGGTCGAGGCGGGGGAGATCGAGCTCGTCGGGCGGCTGATGTCGATGCAGCGCCCCCATCGCGCGTACATGATGACCGGCGGCGTGGCGACCGCGGCGGCCGCGCTGATTCCCGGCACGATCGTCCATCAGGCCGCGCGTCCGGGCCCGGCCGGTCCCGAGGGCCAGCTGGTCCGGATCGGTCACCCCGCCGGTGTCGTCGAGACCGAGGTGGTCCTGGCCGGGAGCAGCGACCACCATCCCGGCATCCGCTCGGTGGCTGTCACCCGTACCGCCCGGGCGATCATGGATGGGGTCGTTCACGTGCCCACGTCGCTGCTGAGGGAGAGCCCGTCGGCGACGGCCGTCTCGGTCGCGGCGCACCGATGACGGTCCGTCCGCTGGCCGAGCGCGCGATACCGCGCACGGCGGCCGACGCGCTGGCCGAGCCCGATACGTGCGCGGTCCTGCTCTGGGACCTCCAGTACGGACTCGGCGGCCACGCCCTCGAACTCGATCAGCTGATCCCCCGTTGGACGGCGCTGCGCGACACCGCGCAGGCGAGCGGGGCAACCGTCATCCGCAGCCAGCACCTCGCCGCGCCGCTCGAGCAGCTCGACGACGTCGAGGTGTGGCGGCTGATGCGTAAGCAGAAGGTGCAGCGCCCCGAGCAGCTCACGCCGTTCATGCGGCCCGGATCCCACGACGCCGAGTTCCTCGAGGGCCTTGAACCGGGACCCGATGAGCTCGTCATCACCAAGACGACGCCATCGCTGTTCGTCGCCACCAACGCCGAGGCGCGACTGCGTAACCTCGGCGTCCGCACCATCCTGCTCGCCGGCGTCGCGACCGACATCGGGATCGAGTTCACCGCCCGGCACGCGATGGCGCTCGGGTTCATGCCCGTGACCGTGACCGATGCAGTTGGAACCTACACGGAGGCGGCCCAAGCGCGCGGCCTCGCCTGTCTGAGCGCGTTCACCCTGGCGACGACGACCGCCGCGGTCCTCGACGCCTGGCAACCGGCGCGCTAAAGCTACGAAAGCCCTAAGAAACGCTTGCCATGCGGCCGGACAAGTGTATACTGTGTGCACCTGAGAGAGCGAGACCGGGATGAGCGCGACCGCCGATGTGCAACCGAAAGGGCGCACATCGGCCGGTCGGGCCGTTTGCTAGGCAAGCCGGACGACCGGTCGCCGCGATCCGGAGCACGGACCCCTCGAGGCGAGAAAGCAGAACCACGTGTCACCACTTCCATACACCACTGACGAGGCCAAGAGCTGGGCGCGCGAAACCATGCGCGGCGTCTGCAACGTCATCATGCCCAGCTTCACCAGCGACCTGAAGAGCCTCAACGAGGCGGGCATCCGGCTTGACGTCCGCCGCTCAATCGAGCTGGGCTTCTGGGGCGCGCTGGCCGTCTCGGAATGCGGCACGACGATGGACGAGTACGTTCGGTTCGTCGAGATCGCCGCCGACGAGGCGAAGGGGGGCTTCCACATCGTCCATCACGGCAGCTTCGACACGCTCGCGGACACCATCACCGCCGGCCAGGCAGCGGCCGCGGCAGGAGCTGATCTCCAGCTGCTCTCCTATCCGCAGTCGTTCTACCCGACCTCCGAATCGCAGGTCGAGGAGATGACCCGGGCGGTGCTGGACAACGTCCCGCTGGCGACGGTGCTGTTCGCCGTGCATCTGTGGAACTACCAGCGGCTGCACCCGGCCGAGCTCTCCCCGGCGCTGATCGATCGGCTTTCGTACCACCCCCTAGCCGTCGCGGTCAAGTGCGAGGGAGGCGGCACCGGCAACGGCGCCCACGTCGAGGTGCTACGCCGCAGCGGCGAGCGTCTGCTCGTCTCTGACCCCCGCGAGGGCACCTCGCCCGGTCACGTGGAATGGTTCGGGATGCAGTGGATGGGCACGAGCAACTTCCAGTACTTCGGCGATGCCGTACCCAAATACTTCGATCTGATGCACAAGGGTCAGTGGGACGAGGCGCTTGAGATCTACTGGCGCATCCATCCGGCCCGCACCACACGCCTGAACGACCTGGCGACCACCGCCGGCGCCCACTTCATCCACCGCCAGAGCTGGAAGTACCAGGAGTGGCTCAACGGCTTCAACGGCGGCCCGCTGCGGATGCCGACGATGCGGCTGAACGACAGCGCCACGGGCCGCCTCGCGGCCGCGGCGGTCAAGTCGCGGATCATCTCCGAGGTCCCGGGCAGCCTCGAGGACTTCTACGCGGGGCGCAACCCGAGCTGAGACGGACGGGCGTTCGTGGCGATCGGGATCGACAGTCCAGTGCGGGCGACGGACGCCGGCGGCGGCGGGCGCCGCCCCGAGCAGGCCGCGGTGGTGCTATCGGCGTTCCGTCCGACCCTCCCCGTGGTCGTCGCGCAGGCCACCGGCGCGTTCCGGGAAGCGGCACTGACGGTGACCGTCCGGGCGGCCGCCTCGAGCGACCAGCAGCTCAAGCAGCTGCTGGCCGGCGAGATCGGTGTCGCCCACACGGCACTTGACAACGTGGTCGGCTGGTCCGCCGTCGCGCCGGTCCGCGTGATCGCGATCGTCGACCTCGGCGTGGCTCACCAACTGGTGGCGCGGCATCCGATCAACGCAGTCGATCGACTGCGGGGTGCGGCGATCGGCGTGGATTCCAGCCACAACGGCCTCGTCACGCTGCTGCAGTCGGCGCTCCACGCCGCCGGCGTCAAGCCGGGCGAGTACGCGCTGCGCGCGATCGGCGGACTGGATCAGCGAGAGCGGGCCCTGGCGTCCGGTGAGATCGACGCCTGCCTGCTGGCCGGCGGGGTGCTGACGCGCGCGCTCGAGGCGGGCCAACACCAGCTGCTCGCGATCCGCGACCACTTCCCGCGATACCCCGCGATCGCGCTGATCGCTGGCCATCCGGTCGACCCAGAGCGCCGGAGCGTCCTCGCCCGGTACGTCGCCGCCCTACACGCCGCGACCCGCATCACGGCCGTCGACTCGGCGGCGGTGGCCGCGATCCTCGGCACCGCTCCCGCCCAAGCCGCGGCCTGGCTCGCCGCCGAGCGCGCCCGGATGACCGGCATCGTCAGCGACCACGATGGTGCTCGCACGGTCATCACCGACGCCCTCGTGGCGACCGGCCGCATCGCCCCCGGCGGTCCGATCGATGGCTTCATCGACCTGCTGATGGAGGAGACTCGCGATGTCTCAGCGGGCCCCGCGACGCCGGTCGCGGGCACGTCGGCGCCGCAGCCGCCCGGCGAACCATCGCTCACCGCAGCGCATCCTGCGTCCGTAGCCCTGAAAGAACGCCGATGACTCGCCTGGTCGACCTGACGATCGCGCTGAGTTCGTATGACCACACCCTCGAGCTGACGAACGGGTCCGTCCAGATCGCGGGGACCCGACCGAACTTCATCGAGCTCCCGATCCAGGAGATGCTCCGGAGATTCGTCACCTACCGCGACTGGGACGTCTCGGAGATCTCGCTCGTCAACTACGCAACCCTCCGCGCCGCCGGAGACGACGGCATCGTCGCCATCCCGGTGTTCACATCGCGGTTGTTCGCGCACAGCTCGGTCTATGTGCGCAGCGAACGGATTCGCGAGCCTGCCGACCTGCGCGGCGCCCGCGTCGGCATCCCGGAATGGACCAACTCGGCGGGGGTGTGGGCGCGCGGCCTGCTGGCCGACATGTACGGGCTGGGTCCACACGAGATGCAGTGGTGGCAGGGCGGCGTTGACCGACCCGGTCGTCCTGGGGTGCTCGACCGGCCGCACCTTCCGGGCGGGTTCCAGTTGCACTGCAGCGAGGACCGCAGCCTGGAGGAGATGCTGTGGGCGGGCGACCTGGACGCGCTGATCGCGCCGGAGGTCCCGGAGAGCCTGCGACGGTCGGCCGAATCCGGTGGCGTGATTCGCCGGCTGTTCAGCGACGTGCACGCGGCCGAGCGGGCGTACTACCAGGCGACCCACTGCCTGCCGCCGATGCACGCGATCGCCATCCGCAGCGACCTCGTCCACGCCTACCCATGGCTCCCCACGAACCTGTACCGGGCGTTCGAGGTTGCCAAGCGGCGCTATTTCGTACGCCTCACGGAGATCAGCGCCAGCCGCACGGCGATCCCATGGGCCGCCGCGTACGTGGCTGAGGCACAAAGGCTGTTCGGCGAGGATCTGTGGCCGTACGGCGTTGAGAGCAATCGGCCGAGCCTCGACGTCTTGCTGCGCTACGGCGCGCAGCAGGGCTTGTTCGCACGGCAGCTCTCGGCCGACGAGCTGTTCGCGGCGGTCGAACCGTTCGTGGACGGGTTGGTGTGACGTGCAGCCACAAGTGAGGGTGTCGGTCGACGACAAGCGGAGAGGTAATCACGGCAATGAGAGGAACGATGAGTTCGGTGCCAACAGCACGGGAGAGGAATATCGTGGTTGAGACGGCGTCATCCACGCAGCAGCCTGACCAGGGACGCGGGGCCGGCACCGCACTCGGGCACCGCCGACGCAGGCGGCTGTCGCGCCGGGCGACCCACCGATGGATCGGGTTCGCCTCGGTGATCGGCCTGCTCGTGATCTGGCAGGTGATGGCCGACACGGGCCTGGTGAACTCGGCGACCAGCAGCTCGCCGTCGAACGTGTGGGACACCGCGCGCCAGATGATCAGCGACGGCACGCTCGGCAGTGCGGTCGCGGCCAGCGCCAAGCTGTTCGGCGCTGGATTTGCGGTGAGCGTCCTGATCGGCGTGGCGGGGGGCGTGGCCCTCGGCTGGTGGCGCCTGCTTGGAGCGATCTTCGACCCGTGGGTCGCGATCCTCTACTCGACGCCCCTGATCGCACTGCTGCCGCTGATCCTCGTGTGGTTCGGGATCACGTTCGAAGGCCAGGTGGTGATGGTCGTGGTGGTGTCGGTGATGCCGCTGCTGGTCAGCGTGATGGCCGGCACCCGCCACGTCGACCCCGCGCTGTTGCGGCTGTCAAAGAGCTACGGCGGCTCCCAGCTCGCGACTCTGCGCACGATCGTCCTGCCGTCGATCGTCCCGTACATCGTGACCGGCGTCCGCCTCGCGATCGGAGGCGCCCTGATCGGCGTCACCGTCGCCGAGTACTTCGAGGGCGACAACGGGATCGGCGGTTTGATCCTCAAGTCCGGAACCGAGCTGAACTCCGGCGGCGTGTTCGTCGGCATCGTCGTGCTGGCCGGGGCGTCCCTGACCATGACCGCCATCATCCGCATGCTCGAGAACCGGGTCAGCGGGTGGCGCCACGATGACTGACACCGGCTCGCAGCGGGCGATGGGCAGATGCGGATGACGCCGCTGAGCTTCACGATGGCGATCAGCCACTACGACCACGTCGAGCCGGTGACCACCGGCGAGCTGGCGATCCCCGGGACATCGCCGGTGTTCTTCGAGCTGCCGATCCCTGAGATGTTCCGGCGGTTCATCAACCACCAGGAGTGGGAGGCATCCGAGATGTCGTCGGCGCAGTACATCTCCCGCCGCGCCGCAGGCGACGACCGCATCATCGCCCTGCCCGTGTTCACCTCGCGGATGTTCCGCCACAGCTCGATCATCGTCCGCCGTGACCGGATCCGCAGTGCGGAGGAGCTCCGCGGCGCTCGGATCGGCACCCCCGAGTGGACGCTCAGCGCCTGTGTCTGGGCGCGGGGGATGTTGTCGGACATGTACGGCATCGCAGCGGCCGACATCACGTGGTTCCAGGGTGGACTGGACCGCCCGGGCCGCGGCGAGGCCGTCAAGCCGCCGGCACTCGGCGACGACGTCTCGCTGACCGCCGTCGGTGACCGCAGTCTTGAGCAGATGATCTACAGCGGCGAGATCGATGCGATCATGGCGCCCCAGTACCCGCCCGGACTGCGCCGCGCCGCCGAGTCGACCGACGGCCTCGTCGGGCGCCTGTTCGACGACCCCGTCGCCGCGGAGGCCGAGTACCTGGAGCGAACCGACGTGTTCCCGATCATGCACCTGCTGGGACTGCGCCGCAGCTTTTACGAGCAGCACCCGTGGATCGCCTCCAACATCTACCGGGCGTTCGAGGCGGCCAAGCGCCGCCACTACGCCCGTCTGGTCGACACCCGCGCCAGCCGGGCGCCGCTGCCGCTGATCGGCGACCACCTCGCCGGCCTGAAGCAGCGCTTCGGAGCCGATCCCTGGCCGTATGGCCTGGAGCCCAACCGTCACGTGATCGAGACCCTGATTCGCTACGAGCGCGAGCAGGGCCTGATCGCCAATGACATCTCGCCCGACGACCTGTTCGCCCCGGTCGAGACGTTCGTCAACGAAACCCAAGGGAGCGAGTAGTGTCTGTCATCACCGAGCCGATCGTCGACCTGCAAGGCGTCGGCAAGTCGTTCACCCGCGCCGGCAAGCAGGCCAAGACGCGTGAAGTGTTGCGTGACGTGACCCTGCGCGTCGGCGCCGACGAGATCCTGACCGTGCTCGGACCGTCCGGCTGTGGCAAGAGCACGCTGCTGAACTGCATCGCCGGTCTGGAGGACTACGACGGCGCGATCACCGTGCACGGCCATCCGGTGACGGCGCCGAGCACCGATGTCGCCGTCGTGTTCCAAGCGCCGACGCTGTTGCCCTGGCGCACGGTCCGAGCCAACGTGCGCTACGGGCTGGAGCTGAGCAAGGCGGCGCCAGGCCGCGAGTGGGACGAGCGCGTCGATGAGGCGCTCGACGTGGTCGGCCTGCACGACAGCGCCGACCTGTACCCGCGCCAGCTCTCAGGCGGCATGCAGCAGCGCGCCAACATCGCCCGCGCTCTGGCGGTGCGCCCCCGCGTCCTGCTGATGGACGAGCCATTCGGGGCGCTCGATGCGATCACCAAGGAGCGCATGCAGGAGGAGCTGCAGCGCATCGTTGCGGTCGAGCGCCTGAGCGTCATGTTCATCACCCACGACATCAGCGAGGCGATCTACCTCGGCAACCGGGTCGCGGTCATGGGGACCAACCCGGGCGGCGTACGCGAGATCCGCGCGATCCCCGAGCCACGCCCGCGCGCGCTGAGCTACAAGCGCTCGCCCGCCTTCCAGGAGCTGTATACCGAGCTCTGGGATGCCCTCTGAACCGGTGACAACCACAATTCTGGCGAGGTAACACGAATGCTGCTGTTGAGAGACGCCTGCATCCGCGAGGCGATGGAAGCGGTGAACGCCATCGACGGACTCGAGCGGATGCTCGCCCGTCCGGTCGCGGGCGCGCTCGAGCTACCGCCCCGCCTGACGATCGAGGACAAGCGGTCCAAGGGGTTCCTGCGGCTCATGCCGTGCATCGCGTACGACACCGGCTACGCGGGCTTCAAGGCGATGAACATGCACCCCGAGCACGGAGTGCGCTACATGATCGCCCTCATCTCCTTGCAGGACGGCGCGCTCGTCGCTCTGCTGGACGCCGACTGGATCACCGCGTACCGGACGGCCGCCACCGCCGCGATCGCCGTGCGTCACCTGGCGCCGTCCGCCACCGAGACGCTGACCGTGATCGGCTCCGGGACCCAAGCGCGGGCGCTGCTGCAAGCGACGCTCCAGACGATCACACCGCGACAGGTCCTCGTCCACAGCCCGACCGCCGAGAATCGCGAGCGGTTCGCTGACCAGGTCGGCGAGCAGTTGGGCCTGTCGATCGAGCCGGTCGCCGACGCGGCCGAGGCGCTGGCCGCGGCCGACGTCATACTCAGCGCCTACCGTGCCGGGTCCGCGCCCACGATCCACGCGGGCGACACCCGGGCCGGATCGTTGGTCTGCGGGATCAGCTCCGTGCGCCCCGAGCACCGGGAGGTCGACGTCTCCCTGTGGCGTTCCAGCCGCGTCATCGTCGATGACCGCGCGCACGTCCGCGAGTCAGGCGACGGCCGCGCCGCCACCGAGCTCGGCCTCACCGCGGACGGTGACGTGACCGAGCTGTGGGAGCTGCTGCAGGATCCCCGCCGCGGCCGAAGCTCCGACGACGAACGTGTCCTGTTCAAATCCGTCGGCACCGCGGAACAGGACATCGCTCTCGCGGCGCTGGTGATGGAGCGCGCGCAGACACTCGGCCTGGGACAGGAGATCACGGACTTCCCGGCCGTCCGCCCGATCCAGAACGGGCGAGTCGCCGCGCCCGGGGGCATGGGGGGTCGTTAATCTTGGCGTCCTTGAGCTCAAGGCCCAACTCCGCCAGGATCAACCGCAGCGCCGCAAGCGCCGCTTCGGCCTCCTCCCGCGTCCTGCACATCGCCAGCAGATCGTCTGCGAACCTGACGAGAACCCCATACCCGCGCGCGGTCCACTGCCGGTCAAGCCGGTGCAGATAGACGTTACAGAGGCACGGCGAAATGACGCCGCCATATGAGCAGCGCTGGGTTATGCGTAGCGTCAGCCTGGATCGCCTGCCGCGAGTGGGTTTGACGGCCGAGCGCTGCGCATAACGCGGAGGCTCTGGTCTCGCGGCTCGGGCGTGGTGCCCGGTCGTTCGTGATCGGAGGGACCGTGATGGCTGCTGTTTCTGAGCTGGTGTCAGCGCTGGACGCCGAGTTGGTGCGCCTCGGCTACCAGCTGTCGACGCTGAAGTGGTACCGCGGGTACTGGCGGCGTTTGGAGAGGTGGTTCGTGGCCCAGGGTGTGCAGGAGTTCTCGCTGGATGTCGCGATGACCTGGGTCGATGAGGCGTGCGGTGGTTTCTTTGCGAAGGAGCAGGCCGGGACGCTGAAGCAGACCGACGTCTACGTGTTCAGGGTCTCGGCGATGCTCGACGACTTCGCGGTTCACGGGTCGGTGTTGCGCCGCTATTCCCGGAGCGTGAGCAAGCTGAGCGCTGAGCACGCCGAGGTCCTGGTCGGGTTTGGGGCGTGGCTGCGGGCGGATGGTTGCGCGGTCTCGACGGTCCGGGCGTATGGCACGGTCGCCGGGGAGTTCCTCGCGTTCACCGGGAGCCGGGGCGGGCTGGCCGGGCTGGACGGTGCGGTGATCGGCGCGTTCGTTGTGACGCTGGCGGGCTATGCGCCGAAGACGGTGGAGCACAAGTTGTGCGCGGTCAGGTCGCTTCTGCGGTTCGCCGCCGCCGGCGGGCTGACCGACCCGGGGGTGCTGGACACAGTCCCGGCGGCCCGGTCGACCAAGCAGGCGAGGATCCCGTCGGTCTGGGACCCGGCCGAGGTGACCAAGATCCTCGAGGCGATCGATCGTGGGAACCCGTCCGGGAAACGTGATTACGCGATTTATGGTGCGCCCCGAACTATGTTGCCCTGCCCGGCCTGATGGGTCGAGCCGCGACTGGCTGATCGCCTGACCTGCGGTTCCGGCCCAGGTTCCCGCAACATATTTCGCGGCTTGATCGACGCTCCCGTCGTTTGCAAATCGACGGAAGGAGCGTCATGGCTGGATCGACACGCGTGCCGGTGGAGGGACCGTTGGGGCCGTTCGTGGATGGCTTCGTTGCCTGCTTGGTCGAGCAGGGGCATTCGCATCGCTCGGTGCTGGGGCATGTGCGGCGGGTCAGGCATATGAGCTGTTGGATGATGGCTGAGGGCCTCGGGGTCGCGCAGCTGACGCCGATGATGGTGGAGCGGTTCCTCGCGGAACGGCGGCGGCAGGGGCAGGCGGTGATGATCTCGCCGCGCGGCAGCCGTCCGCTGCTCGAGTACCTGGAAGGGCTTGGCGTGCTGCCGGCCGAGGATCGTGTGCGCAGCTCGGCGGAGATGCTGCTGGAGGAGTTCCGCGCCTATCTGCTGCGCGAGCGCGGACTTCAAGCCAGCACGGCCGCGCTTTATGAGAGCGCTGCGCGTCTGTTCCTCGCCCAGCTTGCCGAGCCGCTGGGGGACGCTCTCGCGCGGCTCACCGCGGCCGAGATCACCGCGTTCGTGCTGGATCGCTCGCGCCGCGGGAGTGTGACGACGGCCTCGACCGTGGTCTGCGCGCTGCGGGCGCTGCTCGCGTTCCTGCATCTCCGCGGCGATACCCCGCGCTCGCTGGTGTCGGTGGTGCCGTCTGTGGCCAGGCGCGCACGTCTGCTCCCGCGGGGACTCGGCGCCGCTGAGGTGGCGCTGCTCTTTGAGAGCTGTGATCGCGACAGCGTGCTGGGCCGCAGAGATCTTGCTGTGCTGAAGCTGCTCGCGCGGCTGGGGTTGCGTGCGGGGGAGGTCGCCAGGCTGCGGGTCGACGATGTGGACTGGAGGGCCGGCGAGATCGTCGTCGTGGGCAAGGGACTGCGACTTGAACGGATGCCGCTTCCTCACGATGTCGGTGAGGCGCTCGTCGATTACCTGCGCGATCGACCCCGTGTTGGGTGTCGGGCGTTGTTCCTGCGCTCCAAGGCGCCGTTGGTTGGACTTGCGAGCGTGGGCGTGACCGGGATCGTGGTGCGGGCCGGCGCGCGCGTGGGGCTGGCGCCGCTCGGCGCGCATCGTTATGCCGACCCGAGCGTTATGCCGCGCTCGACGAGGAAGTCTCCGCACGTTCGGATGATGGTGGTGTGAATGTCGGCATAACGCAGCGAACTGTGGTCATCCTTTTCGGACAGGCATCGGGAGAAGGAGGAGTGGATGGCCACGCCGAGGAGCAGGGTCAGCAGGGTGTTGGTGACGGGGCCGGTGGCCCCGTTCGCGGATGCGTATCGGGCGGAGTTGCTCGCGCGGGGCTATACGCCGCTGTCGGCGGTGAATGAGCTTCGGCAGGTCAAACGGTTCAGCCGGTGGCTCGACGCGGGTGGGCTGGCTGTCGCCGAGTTGAGCGAGGCAGGTGTCGAGGAGTTCCTTGCGTTTCAGCGCGCGAGCGGGGTCGACTGCCGTCATTCGCTCTCGCGGCCGGGGTTGATGTGCTTGCTTGACGTGCTGCGGGCGCTCGGGGTGTTGGCGGCGGAGACACCTGCGGTGGCGGACTCGTCGACGGATCTGCTGCTAGTCGGTTTTCAGCGGTACCTGCTCACCGAGCGGGGGTTGGCCGCTGGCACGGTCGTCCTCTACCTGGCGGCCGCGCGTCGGTTCGTGGATGGGCTGTGGCCGGATCGTGGGCTTGCTGCTTGGTGCTGCGGACCGCCGATTTGCTCCCTCCAACGAGGCTTCTGACACTGGGCTCCGACCCGACCCGTTTCCAGACCGAGCCGCCAGTCTGCTACCGGGCCTCCTGGCAGCTACCCGGACGGGACTCACACCCGCTGGCGACGATGAGCTTATGTTGGTCTCAGCTACTCAATAGCCCCTCCAACTCTGGGCGCACGCACGTTCCGGGCTAAGGGGGCGGGCGGAGGGGCCGCCACGCTCCTGCGCGCCGGCGCCGTCCAGCCGCGCCGCTCACACCGAGCGGGCCGCGAGCTCGGCGGCTGCTTCGGCGGCGCGGGTCGCGATCGCCTCGTAGCCCGCGAGGTCGTTGATCTCGTTGCGCGAAGCGAACGACACCATGTCCACCGGAGAGCCGGCCGTGGTGCCGGTCGCGCGCAGGTGCTCATATAGCGACCCCAGGGCGTGGGTGACCGATCTCACCGCGGCCGTCGGGTAGAGCACGACGCTGAACCCGAGCTCCGCGTACTGGACGACTGACAGCTGGGGCGTCTGGCCACCCTCGACGACGTTGACGAGCGTGGGCGCGTCGATCGCAGCGGCGACCGCACGCAGCTCCTCCACGGTTTGCGGCGCTTCGACGAAGATGATGTCGGCGCCGGCCTCGGCATAGCGACGGCCGCGCTCGATCGCCTCCTCGAGCCCGTGCACCGCGCGGGCGTCGGTCCGCGCGATGATCACGAAGTCGGCATCGGAGCGTGCCTCGACTGCCGCGTGGAGCTTCTGCAGCATCTCCTCCACCGGCACGACCGCCTTGCCGGAGAAGTGACCGCAGCGCTTGGGGAAGGTCTGATCCTCGAGCTGGATCGCCGCGACGCCCGCCGCCTCCATCGCCCGGACGGTGTAGGCGACGTTGACAGCGTTGCCAAACCCGGTGTCGCCGTCGCAGACGAGCGCGAGGTCGCACGCCGCGGTGATCCGACGAGCCTGCTCGATGATCTCGCTACCGCTGAGCAGCCCGATGTCCGGCAGGCCGAGCAGCGTCATCGCCGCCGCCGAGCCCGACAGGTAGCCGACCTCGAACCCCGACCGTTGCACCAGACGCGCGCTGAGGGCGTCGTGAAGGCCGGGGAGCAGAAGCGGGGTCTTCGACGCCAGCGCCTGGCGCAGCCGGCGACCGGGCGATGCGATCATTGCGATCCTCCAACACGTTTGAGGCTGCCCGCCCAGCGATCGCGCGAGGCGTTTCCGGGCGCAGATCGTGCGCCTCCAAGCCTGATATGGTCTTATACAGTATACGTGAAGGAGCGAGTGTGTCCGGCCCCGCCGGCGGTCGACTCGCCCGACCACGATGGATTCTGTATCGACCCACCAGGCATTGGGGACGACGATGGCGGCAACGTCGAAATCACAGCTGGTTCCGCGTGAGTCGCTTGCCGATGCCGTCTACGAGCGCCTCCGCGACGCGATCCTAAAAGGCGAGATCGCTGACGGCTCGCGCCTGAGTCAGGTCCAGCTCGCCGAGCAGTACGGGGTCAGCCGGATCCCGATTCGCGAGGCGTTGCGCCGCCTGCAGGCCGAGTCGTTCGTCGTCGCGACTCCCTACCACCCGTTCGTGGTGCGCAAGATCTCGCCCGAGCAGGTCCTCGAACTGATCGACGTTCGGATCGCGCTGGAGGACTTGGTGCTCGCGCGGCGTGAGCCGTTCACGGAGGCCGAGATCGCCGAGCTGCGCAGGATCAACCAGAAGATGGTGAGCGCGAGCGGCAAGGCGGCGTGGTTTCCGCTCGACCGTGAGTTCCACCGCCTGCTGGCCGGTTCCAGCACCCTGATCGCCGAAATGATCGAGGATGTCCGCGACCGGGTCCGCAAGTTCTCGGACAGCATGATCTCCGGCAAGCCTGGCCGCAAGGCGGCCACCGAGGAGCACGCGAAGATCGTCGACGCGCTCGAGGCGGGCGACATCGGCCTGGCTCGCCGCCTGCTCCACGAGCACGTCATGCAGTCCCGCGCCTTCATCAAGCGCCGCCTCAAAGTCGTCGAGGCGTAGTACACGCGAGCGCCGTGCCGCCGCGCGGCACGGCTCAGTACCACATGGCTCGGCACGCCATAGCGCGGCGCGGCGATTCTGAACCACCCCGGCGCCGGCGAGCGCCTTTGACATTCTGCGCCGACTGGTTATACTGTATCCATCATGAGTGGTGGCCCCGATACCCGGCGCGCACAGGTCGCGCCGCTGGACAGGCAGCAGCATCCAGGAGGACCCAAGGTGGCGGTAACCGATCGACGGCTGGGCGAGTTTCCGATCATGCTGAACGGCCAGGCGTGCGACACCCCCGACGCCTACGAGATTCTCAGCCCTTACGACGGCGCCCTCGTCGCCGTCGTGCACCGGGCGAGCGCGGCCGATGTCGAGCAGGCCATCGCCTGCGCGGTGACGGCCTTCGAGGAGACTCGCCATCTGGCGTCCTGGCAGCGTGAGCGTGTGCTCGAACAGATCGCTGCCGGACTCGAGGTGCGCCGCGACGAGCTCGCCGAAACGATCGCGCTGGAGGCCGGGAAGCCACTGCCCACCGCCCTCGCCGAGGTCGACCGTGCGACGTTCACGTTCCGGGTCGCCGCCGAGGAGGCCAAGCGCATCGAGGGGTCGATCGTCAGCCTGGACTGGCTCCCGGGCAGCGAGGGGCGTCGCGCCGAGATCCGCCGCGTTCCGCTCGGAGTGATCGCGGGGATCACACCGTTCAACTTCCCGCTGAACCTCGTCGCCCACAAGGTCGCGCCGGCGATCGCGGCGGGCAACCCGATCATCCTCAAGCCCGCGCCGCAGACTCCGCTGACGGCGCTGAAGCTGGCCGAGATCGTCTTCGCAACCGACTGGCCGGTCGGCGGGTTCGCGGTGCTTCCCTGCACCAACGACGTCGCGACGGCGCTCGTCGAGGACGACCGGATCAAGAAGCTCACCTTCACCGGTTCTCCGGCGGTCGGCTGGGCCCTGAAGGCCCGCGCCGGCCGCAAGCGGGTCACGCTGGAGCTCGGGGGCAATGCCGCGGTGATCGTCTGCGCCGATGCCGATCTCGCCTATGCGGCCGAGCGGATCGCGTGGGGCGGGTTCGTCAACGCGGGGCAGCAGTGCATCTCTGTCCAGCGCGTGTATGTCGACGAGCAGGTGCACGATGCCTTCGTGGCCGAGCTCGTCGAGCGGACCCGTGCGCTGAAGGCCGGAGACCCGCTCGACCCCGGGACCGACGTTGGCCCGGTGATCGACACCGCCAACGCGGATCGCATCGGCGCGTGGCTCGACGAGGCCCGGGCTGCCGGCGCGCAGGTCCTTGCCGGCGGTGAGCGCGACGGCAACGTGTGGCTGCCCACCGTGCTGGCGGACGTCGGCGAGGACCTACGGGTCTCCTCCCGTGAGATGTTCGCGCCGGTCCTCAGCGTGACGTCGTTCCGCGACGTCGGCGACGCGATCGCTGCCGCTGGGCGCAGCGATTTCGGCTTGCAGGCCGGCATCTTCACCAACGACGTGAGGATCATCGAGCGCGCCTTTGATCGGATCGAGGTCGGTGGCCTGATGGTCAACGACGTGTCGACGTTTCGCATCGACCACATGCCCTATGGCGGCGTCAAGCAGTCAGGCCAGGGACGAGAGGGCGTGCGCTACGCGATCGAGGAGATGACCGAGATGAAGCTCCTGACGATGAACAGCAGACCATGAGGTGACCACCCGACCATGACCATTACCGAATCGCTTCCCATCACCCTCCAGCTGGGGCCGGTGCACGTCAACGTCGCCGATCTCGATCGTTCGATCGCGTGGTACGAGCGCTCGCTCGGGCTGACGGTCCGCGCGCGCGGCGACGGCCGGGCCGAGCTGGGCGACTCCATCACGACCTCCGTCGTGCTCCACGAGGAGCCCGGCGCACAGCCACCGGCGCCAGACCAGGCCGGCATGTTTCACTACTGCCTGCTGTACCAGACACGCCAGGAGCTGGCCCGCGCCGCGGCGCGCATCCACGCGACCGACACCCCGGTCGCCAACATGAACGATCGCCACACCCACGAGGCGATCTACCTCGACGACCCCGACGGCAACACCATCGAGCTCGCCTGGGACCGCCCGCGCGACCAATGGCCGGCCGACCCCTACGGCCGCACGCCGGTGCAGCTCGACCTGGAGGGCCTGCTCGCGACGATCAAGGGCGAGCCGCCGGCCGACCGCGTCCAGGACGGGCTCGTCATCGGCCACGTCCACTTCATCGTCGGCGACATCGAAGAGGCGGTCCGCTTCTACTGCGACGTGCTCGGAATGGATCTCAAATACCACGTCGGAAATGCGGCCTACTTCTCGGTTGGCGGCTACCACCATCAGGTCGCGACCAACATCCGCAAGGGCGAGGGCGTCGGGCCCCAGCCGCTGCATGCGATCGGGCTGCGCCACTGGATCATCACGCTGGCCAATGCCGACGAGGTCGCCGGCGCCCGCGAGCGCATCGAGGCCGCGGGTTGCCAGATCGAGCCGAACCCGAACGGGTTCGCGACCGTCGATCCGTGGCAGCTCGCGCTCCACATCGTCAGCTGACGGCGCGCGTCACCCGCCGAGCCGCGCCGGCGACACGCCGAGCGCCTCACATGTGGCCAGGACCAACTCCTCGAACGCGACCGGCCGCGGCAGGATCTCCTGCGCCAGGGCATACTGCGCCAGCGTGGTGAACGGTGCCTGCAGTGCGGCGAAGCCGGCAGGCTCCAGGTCGACTGCCCGTCCGGCGTGTCCCGCCGCGGCCCGCGCCTGGCAGAGCGCGTCGAAGACAGCACAGACGACGTCTGGGTGCTCGCGCGCAGCGGCCAGCGTCACCCCGACCACGTGGTTGACCGGCACGAAGCCGACCGCCCTTGACCACTGCCGAGCGGCGGCTTCGGCGTCCGGGATGACCGGACGGGCAGGCGTTCCGGCGGGCAGGTCGTTGCCGATCACGGCGAAGTCGAGGGTCCCGTCGATCAGGTCCCCCACCAGATTCGATCCAGCCGCAGCCCGGCGCACCCACCGCGGATCGGGATGCCCGTCACGGTGGCTGTCCTCGTAGGTGATCCAGTCGGCGTCTCGCAACGAAACGCCGTACTGCTCGCCCAGGACGCCCCGCACCCACACCCCCGTCGTCTGGGTCCAGGACCGGACCCCGACGCTGGCGCCGACGATGTCCGGCATTGACAGTCCCTGACAGCTCACCAGCGTGTGATGCTGGAAGCGGCCCAGTGCGGTGATCGGTAGCAATCCGACCGGCTGCCGGTCGGCGGCCGCCTGCAGCAGGGTCACGACCGGGATCTCGCAGATGTCGATCGCGACCTCGTTGACGAACTGGCGAAACCCGCTGTGCAGGGGGTGGGCGTCAGGGCGCTCGAGGCTCACCTGCGGTGCCGTTCGCGCGATCGCCGCCGCAGCGGCGTCGGCGAGATCGTCCCGTCCGATCAGGAGCTTCACGGTGCCGACGCCGATCGGGCAATCGGATGGCCGCGGGCAGCAAGCACGCCCTCCAGGCGTGCGAACACCCGCAGGGCGTTGCCGCCGGTGATCGCGGCCCGGTCGATCGCTGCCAGGCCCACGACCTCGTCCAGCAGGAACCGGGTGTCGTCGTAACGGTGTCCGGTGTCCGGATCGATGCCCTTGACCGCGCCGATCATCTCCGAGGCGAACAGCAGGTTGGACGCCGGAACCGTGTCGACGAGCAACTGCATGCCCGGCTGCCAGTAGACACATGAGTCGAAGAAGACATTGTCGCCGAGCAACTGCTCCAGCGGGGGACGGCCGAGGTCCTGCATCACACCCCGGTAGCGACCCCAGTGATACGGGACCGCGCCACCGCCGTGAGGAATGATGAAGCGCAGGCCTGGGAACGTCTCGAACAGGTCCGCCAGACAGAGCTGCATGAACGCGGTCGTGTCGCCGTTCAGGTAGTGAGCGCACGTACCATGCACCGCGAGGTTGCACGACATCGAGGTGTGCACCATCGCGGGCACGCCGAGGGCCTCCATCCGCTCGTACAGCGGGTAGTAGTACTCGTCAGTCAGCGGCGGCGCCCGCCAGTACCCGTCGGACGGGTCCGGGTTGAGGTTGCAGCCGACGAAGCCGAGCTCCTGCACGCAGCGCTCGAGCTCGGCGACGGACTGCTCGATCGCGGCGCCGGGTGACTGGGGCAGCTGACAGACGCCGACGAATTGGCCGGGAAACAGCCGACAGACGCGATCGATGAGGTCGTTGCTCAGGCGGCTCCAGATCAGGCTGGTCTCGCCGTCGCCGTGGTGGTGGGCCATCCGTCCTGCGATCGGCGACAGGAGGGTCACCGCGATTCCCCACTCGCGCTGGAGCGCCAGCTGGGCGCCGGCGATCGCCTCCGTCAGCTCGGCGTCGTCGATGGACCGCGTGTCCGGCGACACGCGCGTCCGCGAACGTGCGAACGCCTCGGTCTGGCGATCGCGCCAGGCGAGCACCGCCGCCGGCACGGTCGTGAAGTGCGCGTGGCAGTCGACGTACATCAGCGACGAGCGTCGGTCGCCGGGGCAGCGCGACCTGTCAGCCGTCGCCCGTGCTCGAGGCCGGGATACGTCATCACCGGCGCCGACATCAAGAACCGGTAGCCGTCGGCGATCACCCGCTCGACGTTGTCAGCGGTCACATGCGGGTGGCCGGCGGCGATCCCTCGCTCCGCGCACGCGTCCAGGATCCGCCGTTTGCCGGCAACGACACAGGCATGCTCGTACTGGCGAGGAACGCCGAGTTCCTGACTGAGCTCGCCCTCGCCGACGAGGACCAGCCCGATACCTGGAACGCGATCGAGGATCTCCGGCAGAGCATCGATCCCGGCGAGTGACTCGATCATGATCGCCACCAGCAGTTCGCCGTCGGGGCTCAGCGGCCAGACGTCGGCCCGGTGGTAGTACTCATCCCCGGACACTCCCCAGTAACGACAGGCCGTCACCGGTCCGTCGCCGCGGACTCCTGCGGGATCGTGGCGATCTGCGTCGGGCCGGCTCGGGTACCGACAGGCCGCAACGGCGTTGCGCGCGTCCTCGACGCTGGTGATGTGCGGCCAGACGATCCCGAAGGCGCCGATGTCCAGTGCCTGCTTGGCGTGCCACTGTGCCCGCTCGCCGCCATTGGGCGGGATCCGCACCAGCGGGGTAACGGCTGGGGCGAGGCTGCCGGATTCGAGTATTTGGCGGCGGTCCAACAGGTACTGCAGGCAGTCGCGTAACGTGCTGACATCCCAAGGCTGATGCTCGGCCTCGAAGACCAACCCGTCGTACGGAGCCGCACCGTAGGCGATGGCGGCGGCGACCTCCGGCGGGACGAACGCGCCGAAGGCGTGGTCGCCACGCGCGAGCATGTCGATCTCCCGGTTCAATCGCGTCGGCATAGTGTATACACTATCACCGTGCCCGCCCGCAGGTCGAGATCCCGATCCGGGCGATGTTCCCGGCGCCCAGCAGGAGGCGCGGCGACGGTGAAGCTGTCCGTCGCTGTCGCGGATCGCCCCTGCGTGCGGGGGCTTGTGGCCGGCGAGACCGGGTCGGCCCGGTGAGGCTCTCCGTCGCTGTCGCGAATCGCCCCCACGTGCGGGCGCTTCTGGCCGGCGAGACGGGGCCGGCCGGATACGAGCTGGCGCCGGTACGGGTCGACCCGATCATCTCGGCCTACCGCCAGATGGTCCGGGACCTCGCGTTCGACGTCTGCGAGCTGGCGCCCGTCACCTGCCTGATGGCGCTTCGCGCCGGGGTCCCGATCCGTCCGATTCCGGTGTTCCTCGACCGTCGCTTCCATCACGGTGACCTGCGCTGCGCGGCGGCATCGGGGATCGCCACACCTGCCGATCTCGAGGGTCAGCGCGTTGGGGTCCGCGCGTATTCGGTCAGCACCGGCGTCTGGGGGCGCGGCATGCTGGCGGAGGACTTCGCGGTCGACCTCGACAGGGTCACCTGGGTCGTCGACGACGACGACCATCTTCCGGTCCCGCCCATGTCCAACGTCGAGCGGGTCAACGACGGCCGGTCACTCGGCGAGCTTCTCCGCGCGGGACGGATCGACGCTGCGTTCGGCGGCAACGCGGGCACCGGGCGTGCCGGCGCGCCGCGACCCGGCTGGGCTCAGACCCACACGGAGCCGCCCGCTGGCATCGGTGCTGCCGGCTCCGGCTCGCCGTATCCGCTGTTCGAGCATCCGGACGCACTCGCCCGCGGCTCGTATCGCCGCACCGGCATCTACCCGCTGCACGCGGTGGTGGTCGTGCGCGCCGACCTCGTCGCGCGCGATCCGGGGCTGCCGAGCGCGCTGTATGCCGCGTTCGCCGAGAGCAAGCGCCGCCATCTCGCTCGCGACCCAAGCTGGGAGACGGTGCCGCACCTGCGCCGTCAGCGGGAGCTTGTCGACGGCGATCCGCTTCCCTACGGCCCGCTGCCCAACGCCCCGACCCTCGACGCGCTGGTGCGCTTCAGCCGCAGCCAGGGCCTGGTTGCCGGCGACCCGGGCGAGTTGTTCCCGGCGGGCGATTACCCGGCCGCCTGAGCCGCGGGCTCGCCCACCCAGCGGCCGATGATCGCGGTGCTTGGGCAGACGAACGTCGCCCGGCGCAACAGCGCCATCCCGTGCTCGTGGGCGTCAGCGGAGTAGCTGCCGACGCCGTCCTCGACGACGACCGTGAAATACCCGTGAGCGAGCGCGTGGCGGGAGGTGAAGTCGATCCCCTGCTCGGTTGCCACCCCCGCCAGCACCAGCGCGCGAACGCCGCGGGCGCGCAGGCGGGCGTCGGCTTGGGTGAGGTGAAACAGCGACGGGGCCGTCTTCTCGATCACGAGCTCGTCGGTCTGGGGTTCCCAGCCCGGGATCCACGCGGTGTCCACACCGCCGGGTTGCATGTAGTGCTCGGGCCGGTTCTCGCCGTGGGTGCGGCGGGTGATCCGCCAACGCGTCACCTCGTCCATCAGGTCGAGGCGGGGGGCGACGTGGCGGCTGCGAACGATCAGCACGCCGCTGGCGGCGGCGGCGTTGTAGAGGGCGCGCCACACCGCCGACAGCTGATCGAGCTGCGGCGACTGACCGCCGAGTCCGTTCTGCAGGTCCCACAGGAGCAGGGCGGTGGTGCGTGGCTCCAGCACGTCGGTGGCGCGCGTCGGCAGCATCTCGGGCTTGGTCTTCACGAGCCGTCGGTGTAGTCGACGAACGGCTCGACATCGGCGAACAGCTCGGCGACGTCGTCCGGCGGGGCCGCGATCACGCTCTGCTCGGCGGCGTAGCGGACGAAGGCCTCCATCGTCGCCCGGTTGGGCTCGAGCCCGTAGGGCCCCAGGTCGGGCCCGAACACCGAGCGCAGCCCTCTGACGTGGCCCGCGACCGACGGGATCGGGACCCGGCTGCCACGGATGTCCGCCAGCCGGGCGAAGTAGCGCCGCCGTGCCACTTCGAAGGCGCGGAAGACGTTGCTGGCGAGCCACCGCTCGCGTTCGAGCAATTCGGTGCGGACAACGATCACTGACAGGATCGGGTAGACCCCGGTGCGCGCGTAGTCGGCGCGCTCCGCCTCCCCGGGCTCGTCGAACAATGGCTGGAGGCCCGGGATCCCGCGCACCGCCGACCGCGGGGCGACAGCGATCGCCTCAACCCGCTCGCCCCGGTCGGTGAGCAGACCGCGGGCATAGATCGTCGCGGTCGGGTTGGGGTCGGTGACGCGCCTGGCGTCGCCGGCGGCATGGATCCAGGAGAGCACGAACGCGCGCGCCGGGAACACGGGAACCGCTGTCATCGTGTCGTCGCCGCCCAGTCGCCGGGTGACGTAGTCGAGCAGCGGCAGGTCGGCGATCTCCGCGCCGGCGACCGGCGGCGCAACGAACGTGGGGTTCATCCCGGCGAGCTCAACGATCCCAGCGACCAGCTCGGCGGTGTGATGGTAGCCCGGGAGAGCGACGGTGACCGGCACGGCGGCGGGGCTCATCCGCATAGCTCCTGCCACTCCGGATAGATCTGCTCGACGGTGAAGTCGGGACCGATCAGCCCGCTGTGGCGGGCGTACCGGAGCATGGTGTCGAAGGTCGCGCGGTTGCCCTCGACCCCGTATGGCCACACGTCCTCGCCGATCGCCGCGCGCACCGTCGCCAGGTGCTCGTCAACCCAGGGGATCGGCACCAGCGCGCTCTGGGCCGCGGCCAGTTCGGCGAAGTACTCGCGACGTGACTGCTCCAGGGCCGCGTAGATCCGCCGCAGGATGTCGGGGTCGCGGTCATATAGCTCTCGGGTCATGGCCACCGTGTGCATGATCGGCAGGCAGCCGGTCCGCTCGCGGTAGGCCCGCTCGGCCTCCGGGTAGTCGTCGTAGAGCAAGCGTACGAGGCCGCGCGAGCGGACCGAGCTTTCGACCGTGGCCGGTGGCGAGGGCACGATGATCGCCTCGAGGTCCCCGTCCCACAGCATCTCCTCGATGCCGCGGTCGGTGGCGGCGATCATCGTCACGTCGTCGGGGAGCCAGCGCGGCCGGACGACCTCCGGCCGCCCGGGCCGCTCGACTCCGCCCTGATACCAGGTGACGTCGGCGGCGGCGATCGCGTGCATGTCGGCCAGCAGGCCACGGCCCCACACGGCGGCCGAGTTGGCCCAGGCGACGATCCCGATCCGGCCGCCGCGCAGGTCCTCGGGGACGCGGATGCGGTCGGAGCGGACGAAGATCGCGGTCTGGCGGTAGAGTCGCGACGGGAACGCGGGAACGCCGACGATGTTGGGGTCGCCGGTGGCGCGCAACGTGGCGTACTGCACGAACGACATCTCGGAGACGTCCCAGTCGCGGCGAGCGACGAATCGCCTGAACATCTCCGGGATCGGCAGCCGGATGAACAACGGCTCGGCGTTGACGATCGGGACGCGACCATCGACCACCCGCTCGATGTGGTCGTAGGAGCTGATGGCGAAGGTGAACCGCAGCGGGCCGCTCATCGAGTGAGGCTGATCGCGCGCGGCCCCAGTGGGTTGGCGGACGCATAGAAGTCGGCTAGCGTGCCGGGGACCTCGTCGATCACGCCGGCTTTGATCGCGGCGTCCGCCAGCCGCTTGGTCGCCGCGTCGTTGAGTCGCATGGTCGGCATCCGCAGCGCGCCGCCGTTGAAGCCGACCAGCCACTCCATGTACTTCCAGCTCAGGCGGTGGATGAAGTTGGCGCCGTGGTAGGACTGGGTGTCGGCGGCGCGGGCGGCTCGGGCGGGTTGGATCCGCCAGTAGATCTCCATCGCCTCCTCCCACCGGTCCTGGTGCATCAGGTCGAAGTAGCGGGGCACGGCATCGCCGAAGTACTGGAACAGGCTCGTTCCCATCCACTGCATCCCGAACCACTGGACGTGACCGGGCGAGGTCGCCTCGCGCGGATCGGATATCAATAGCTTGTCGCTGCACAACCGCAGCACATCCGCGTGCGCGCCGTTGCCGGGGGCACCGCCCTCGCACTTCAACGCGACGGCGCGGGGGTGCTCGGCCAGCCGGGCCACCAGCGGCGCCGACAGGTCGGCCGGGCTGAGGCGAGCGAAGTTCCAGTGACGGACGGAGAACAGGATCGTCGCCAGCGGTACCGCATCCATCACCGCGGTCGAGTACGCGTACACGTCGTCGTCGGTCTCCGGGTAGAAGCTCGGCGGGTAGGTCAGCAGAAACGTGTCCGCCCCGAGCGTGGCGGCCCGCTGACCGACGTGGATCGCCTCGGCGAGCGTGTTGAAGCTCCCGTGAACCATCACGTGGTAGTCGGGGCCGCCCTCGTCGCAGGCGATCTCGATGAAGCGCAGGTACTCGTCGATCGTCGTGCCGCACTCGGAGACCGCCAGCGAGCCCCAGAACCCCAGCTCCTGGCAACGCCGGACGTCGTGGCGGATCCCCTCCTCGTTGAGCTCCTGCAGGTCACTGGAGAACGACGGCATGAGCACGTTGCACACGCCGCGCATCGTCGCCCGAGCCCAGCTCTTGGATTCCTCTTTCGTGTAAGCAACCATGGCCCGGCGCTCACTCGCCCGTCAGCAGCCGCCACAGCGGCGCCAGGTCGTCAAGCTGCTCGAGCGCATCGACGGTGTCGAGCAGCTCCGCCGCCCGGGCGGCTCCGATGCGCCGCGACGCGAGATCGGTGAACTTGTCGCTGACCTCCGCGGCGCTGAGCGGGTGACGGGCGCTGCCCCGGGCGGCATCGGCGTGGCCCGCGATCTCGCGGCCGTCGTGCAGCGTGATCCGGACGCGGACCTCGTGGCGAGCGTCGCGGCCCTTGGCGTCGATCGCCGCGTCGCCGTGAATCTCGAATCGCTCGGCGAGCGCCAGGATCCGCGGATCCGTGAGGCGGTCGTCGGCGAACTGGTCCACGAAGCACTCCCGGTCGATCAGCGCCACCGACGACGCGAACGACAGGTTCATCTGGGCCGTGATCGTCTGATCGGGGACGTAGCGCCAGCCGACGTGCTCGGCGGTCGCGGTCGAGGCGTCGACGCGCACCATCGCGACGTCGTCGGCCCCGAAGCCGTGCTCGCGTTGGAGGTCGAGCACCAGTCCGACGGTGCTGTGCGTGCTGCCACACGAGGAGAACGGCTTGAAGCCGACATTGAGCGTCTCCCAGCGGGTCCCGAGATCCTTGGAGGTCTCCGCCATCACGTACTCGTCCGCGAACGTCGAGTAAAAGCCACCGTAGGGCTCCTCGAAGACGGCCGCGATGCCGGTGAAGTCCTGCTGCGCAAGCAGACCGGCACGAACCCCGACCTGGGCGGCGTTGCCGGCATGAGCGCGTTTGACCATCGCGCCGTACTGGGCGGCCATCAGGCCGCAGGCGAGGCTGCCGGCGATACCGAGCGCGTTCTGCGCCTGGACCGGTGTCAGACCGAGTACCCGGGCCGCGCCGGCGGCGCCCGCGATGACGCCCAGCACGCCGTTGTTGTGCCAACCGCGCAACAGCAGCGGGACCCCGGCGGCCAGCCCGATCCGGCTCGAGCTCTCCAGGCCCGCGACATGGGCGACCAGGAGGTCCGCCCCCGTGCGCCGGGCGTCGAGCTCAGCCACGGCGCATGCCGCCGCCAGCGTCGGGCCGCCCGGATGCAGGATCGCCACGTGATGCAGGTCGTCCAGCTCGAAAGAGTGCACGAGCGTGCCGTTGACGAACGCGGCGGTCGCCGGCGAGGTGCGCCAGGATGCGTCGCCCCACACCGAGGCGACACCGTTCTGGTCGCCCGGCCGGAACGCCGCCTCGAGCGTGCCGGCGATCGGCAGGCCGCGCCCGAACAGCGCGCAGCCGAGGGTGTCAAGGATGTCGAGCTTGGCCTGCGCCTGGACCTCCGCCGGGATGGCGTCGAGCGACAGTCCCGAGATGAACTCCGCGAGCGCCTGCGTATGGACGGGCGCCGTCGGTTCAGCCCGTTGCTTGTCGGTCCGGTCCGGCGCCATCTGCTGAACGGTCATCTCTCAGCTCCAGTGTGTTGGTTCGCGGTCGAACGCCGATCCCGGCGTCGACGGGTAATAATGGATACAGTATAAGCACAAATGAAGTGAGGGACCGGCTTTCGCGCCGCGGACCAGATCGAGAGGAGCATCACGTTGAGCGCATCACCCCACCCCGGTGGCCGCTCCGCCGCCGCCATCGGCGTACCGATCTTCCGGGCGGAGGTCGTCGGCTCGCTGCTTCGCCCGCCGGCGCTGCAGCGCGCCGTGGCCGAGCGCGAGGCCGGGCGCCTGACCGAAGCAGAGCTCGCCCAGGCGCAGGCCCAGGCGATTCGCGAGGCGCTCGCGATCCAGGCGGCGTGCGGATTGCAGGTCTGCACCGATGGCGAGATCCGGCGACGCCATTTTGCCGATCCATTGCTCGCCGGTCTGCGCTGCTTCGGCAGCGCACCCGGCCATCAGGAGCCCTGGCGCGACGCGGCCGGCCTGGCCCACGGGAACGCCGACCCGCGGGCCGTGACGGCCAGGCTGGACTTCTCCGGCTCGGATGCGATCGACGCCTTCCGCTTCGCCGCGGGCGAGACCGCGCTGCCGGTCAAGGTGACCGTGCCCAGCCCGACGTACCTGCTGTCGCGATGGGTGCCGGGGATCAGCTCCCGCGCCTACCCGGACCCGTTCGACCTGTTCCTGGACACCGCGGAGATCCTCGCCGGGCTCGTCTCCGAACTGGCCGACGCCGGCTGCCGCTACATCCAGTTCGATGCCCCCGAGCTGACGGCGGTCGTCGATCCCGAGGCCAGGGCGCGGCTCGAAGGGCAACGGATCGCGCCCGAGCGCCTCATCGACGGGGCCTGTGAGCTGATCGACGGGATCGTCGCCCGCGTCAGCGCCCCGCGCGTCAAGTTCGCGGTTCACCTCTGCCGTGGAAATCTGCGCGGCCTCTGGCGCAAGCGCGGCGGCTACGAGCGGCTGGCGGAGACGTTCTTCACCCAACTGGCAGGGGTCGACACCTTCATGCTCGAGTTCGACGACGAGAGATCCGGCACGTTCGAGTGCCTGAGCCGCCTGCCGGCCGACAAGGTGGCCGTGCTCGGGCTCATCACCACCAAGCGTGGCGAGCTCGAGCCGGCCGATGAGCTCGCGACTCGCGTGATGATGGCCGCCTCCTACGTCCCACTGGAGCGTCTGGCCGTCTCGACCCAGTGCGGCTTCGCGTCGACCGCCGAGGGCAATCCCCTCACCCCCGAGCAGCAGCGACAGAAGCTCGAACTGGTCGCCGAGCTGGCACGCTCCCTGTGGCCCGGCGGGCCGGCCCCTGCGTGAGCCGCAGCCGAGCGTCGCGGACCGCGGAACTGTCGAACTTGCATGGACCACTCAAAGTGGATACAGTAGACACTATAACCGGCTCGGCCGGTGATCTAACGCCGACACCTCGTTTGAGGAGGAGACCTACATGCAGCCTGTCCAACCGATACGTCCGTCGACGATGGGCCGACGCCCCGCCCGCCGGCGCCAGCTTCGCAGAGCGGCCGCGCTGGCGAGCGCGATCGCACTCGCCGGCGGCGTCGCGGCCTGCGGCTCCAGCTCGTCGAACTCCTCGACCGGTTCCTCGAGCAGCTCCAAGGCATCGTCGGGCGCAGGCTCGGGCACCACCACCGTCACGATCGCCTACACCGCGCCGATCGCTGATCAGATGCTGGCTGGGGTCGCGCAGAGCGCAGGCCTGTTCCAGAAGAACGGCATCAACGCGAAGATCACGTTCCTGCAGGCGTCCTCGGCCCTCCCCGCGCTCGCCTCCGGCCAGGTCCAGTTCGCCGTGATCGGCGCGCCCTCGGCCGAGGTCGCATCGGTCAACGGCACGCCGCTCCAGTACATCGCGCAGTGGGAGAACGCGATCGACGCCGAGATCGTCGCCAACAAGTCCGTCGGGGCGGTCAAGAGCATGAACGGCAAGACCGTCGCGATCTCGTCGACCGGCGCGCTGTCGGACTTCCTCGTCTCCATCGCCGATCAGAAGTACGGCATCCAGATGCACGAGGTGCCGCTCGGTCAGCTGCCCAATCAGCTCACCGCGTACAGCCACGGCTCGGTCGACGCCCTCTCCGGAACCAATCCATGGCTGCTCCCGACCCTCGAGAAGCGAGTGCCAGGCTCGCACGTGGTCGTCGACTTCCGCGGGGACGAGGGCTACCCCGGTGTCGGCTTGGTGGCCGACAAGAAGTGGACATCCAGCAACGCATCCACGGCGATCAAGGTGCTGAAGGCGATGACCGAAGCGCTCACCTACTACAAGACGCACCCCACACAGTCGATCGCGGTGATCGTCAAGGCGACAGGCGAGACAGCCGCCGTGGCCACGCAGGCCTATGACACGACCAAGGCGGCCTTCTCGAACAGCATCGTCCCGACACTCACCGACCAGAAGAACGTGCTGGCGGCGCTCACGCCGACGACGCCCGCCGCCAAGGGCTACGACGCCAGCAAGCTCTTGAATGCCTCCTACGCCGAGCAGGCCCAGGGCTGACGATCCGTGCGTGACGGCCGGCCTGCCGGCCGTCACGCCGAGAGGCCGGCCCCGCCGGCCGGCCCCGCCTGTCGCGCTTCGAAGCTTGCCGTCAGACGTTCACGCGCCCAGGGCCTGACGTCCACCAACAGCAAGCTCGCACCATTTGGCTGAAATGCGAGTCTCGACGCGGCCCAGCGCCGACGCGGGTCATGCCCAAGACGTCAACGCGACTCGGCGCCCCTCTATTCGTGGGTCGTAAGCATGGCCAGCTCTTTCGCTCGTGCTCACGGTAGGGACCGCCGGTCCAACCGTAGGTCGTTACCGTCCTGGAACGACGAACGCGGCACTGTCGTGCGTGGGGTGCGCCGGGCGCAGGTTGCGTGTGCCGCGGACGAACTGGCTCGGTCATTCAGGGCAGCTGTGACCTCGTTTTTGGACGTACGCCGATAGGTTCAGCAGTAGCGGCCCAGTCGCCACGCTGTGAGGTATTAGGCCCCTCGTTCCATGTACTTCGCAGGCAGGGGGTCTTGCGATCGGCGATCACGCTGCGCGCAAGGCGCTCGCGGAGATCGCCCGGATCCTACGCCCGCCAGGTTTCGTGGGTCTGGTGGGGAACAGTTTTGACCCATGGCGCAGTGGGCCCGTCGCCTTCGCGACATCCTCGACGGATCACGTCTCGCCGGCCGCCTCAGTGGCCCACCGATGAGGAGCTCACGCAGTATGTTGAATCGGTGCAGGAGCGCGAGTCCCCCCACAACCAGACCTTCGACCTCGAGCTCCCTAGTCTAGGGACCTCGCCCTCGCGCAGCAGTGTCGCGATGTTGGAGCCTCGCGAACAGGAGGCGGTGCTCGGACGCCTGACCGGGCTGTGGGAGAACGACCCAGAGCTTCAGGGGCACGAGTCGCGCTTTGCTGGGCTATCCCATCCGCGTCCGGCGCTGTTCTGGCCTCAAGGCTTGCCAGCTTGGTTGATCGGGCGCCCGGAGTAACGCGCTCGCCCGCCACGTCATAGACGATCTCCGCGACCGGACACGGCGGCGCACGCGGCCGTGCCGCCCGGGAGGATCCAAGGGGCTATACGGACGCGAGGATCTATCGGCTGACCACCATGAGAACCAGGCGTATCGGAGCGGCCACGAGATCCCGTCGGTAAAGCGGAGCAGTTTCGGTTGGCCCTGCGCTCACAGGCATGACGGGGCCCGTCGGGCGCGGTCAAGCACCCACGCTAACCGGTCCGGCGTTAGCTGCCGCGTGCGGCCCGGCCCTGTCAGCAAGCAGCAGCGCGAATTCGGTCCGCTTCCGCAATCGCCCAAATCCGCTCGCGCCGATCCGCGTGTGCGGCCGCTGGATTGTGGTGGTGGACGCCGGGCGCCCGCCCTCTGCTTTCGATCCGACCGGTCCAACCGGCGCGCTTGCGCAAACGCGTGAATGCAGCGGCGCCGCCCCGGGTTCCCGCGTCCGCGCGCCGCTCGTGCTTTCCCCAGGAAGGGATGCAGGCGCGCCGCTGGCGTGATCGGTCCGTGACAAACGCGATCACCGGGCCACGGATCGCGGGGTGATCACTATCGACGGCGAGCGGTCGTGCGCCGCCGGTAGTCGGGATCGCGTTGCCCCACACTTCCGATCACGGGCGCCAGCGGCCGTTGACTCTAGTCAGGGCAGCTTGACGGGGTCCGAGTCACCGAGTTCGCGACAAAGTTTGGCTGTCCCAGCGGCGAGCGATCATCCCGGAGTCGACTGGGCATGCCGCCGGGGGCGCCATTCGACTAGGTTGCGGTCATGTCCGCGATCTATCTCAGGCACGGCGACGAGTTCGTCGCGATGACCGAAGCTCCGTACGAGGCCGAGGACGTGCTCCAGGCCCTGCTCGCCGAGCATCCTGAGATCCTCGCCGGCGGGGACTCGAGCGCCACGGGCTGGGTTCTCGTCCGCCGGGAGGCGGGCGTGGCTGACACCGAGGGCGTCGGGAGCCGATGGTCGCTGGATCACCTGTTCCTTGACGTCGGCGGCGTTCCGACGCTCGTCGAGGTCAAGCGCAGCACTGATACCCGAGCGCGGCGTGAGGTGGTCGCGCAGATGCTCGACTACGCCGCGAACGCCGGCACCTGGACCGTTGAGCAACTGCAGTCCTGGTTTGAGGACGAGTGCCAACGCCGCGGGAGCGACGCCGCCGCAACCCTCGAGAGCACGTTCGGGCTCACCGACCCGGACCGCTATTGGGAGCTCGTCAAGACCAACCTCGCCGCC
>Ga0302326_10003737_pt1 | contig 35718 bp, 55 predicted proteins | sample Palsa_T0_3_FD_202264 | JGI IMG/M metagenome (GOLD analysis project Ga0302326, IMG submission 202264) | Peat permafrost microbial communities from Stordalen Mire near Abisko, Sweden - Palsa_T0_3 | ecosystem: Environmental > Terrestrial > Soil > Palsa > Peat permafrost | place: Sweden: Abisko...
CTGTCTTCATCCGAGGAGCAGTTTGAGTCCCCGGCGAACAACCTCGATACCGCCAGCCACCTCTCGTGCGCCGCGGGAGATTGCTACCAAATTGCTACCACGCCGAGGACTTCAAGGCGCGATTCACCTGCCCTAGAGCCAAATCCGACGATGGGCGATACTGGGCTCGAACCAGTGACCTCCGCCTTGTCGAGGCGGCGCTCTCCCAGCTGAGCTAATCGCCCTGGGATCGGCTGCCAAGGGTATCAACGAGCGAATGCTCGACTGGGCCGGGCAGCGAATCGTTAGGGCACGATCACAACTCGACCGCTGCCACCTGCAGCCGATTCGTATCCATAGGACCCGACACCGCCGTAGGCTTCTGTGCCGCTCGAGCTAGAGCCTGTTTCGGTGCCAGTCCCTTCGCCCTGGCCGGCAGCTTCGCTTTCAACGTTGGCTTCCTGCGAACCGTATGGCGAGGTGCTGTAAGGCGAATGTTGGGTTGAGCTGCTCTGTGATTGGAGCGCGCTACGGGTAGCCGACGCGTAGGTCACGCCGTTGCCCGCTTCGATTGTCTTTACAGCGCTCGCAACGGTGTTGGAGGAGATTGCAAAGCCCACGCCAGTGCTCCCCGGTTGCGAGCCGTCGACAGTGGCGGCGTCGGTCGCGATCTGGGAGTTGACGCCGATGACCTCGCCCTGTTCGTTGATCAACGGTCCCCCTGAGTTACCGGGGTTGAGCGCTGCGTCGGTTTGGATCGCTCCAGTGATCTTGGAACCGTCGGGCGCAGCTATTTCGCGGTCGAGCGCTGAGACGATGCCCTTGGTGAGCGTCTCTTCGAGGCCGTAAGGATTGCCGATGGCGTATACGGCATCACCGACCTGCAAGGAGCTCGAGCTAGCTAGCGTCAGCGCTTTCAGGCCCAGGCCCGATGGATTCACGTGGATCAGCGCGAGGTCTTGGTTGGCTTCTTCGCCAACGATCGTTGCGCTGCGAGTGGCCTTGGAGGACCCGCTCGCCTCGATGGTGATGCTGGTGGCGCCCTTGATCACGTGATCGTTGGTCAGGATCAGGCCTTTTTCGTTGAGCACAATGCCAGTACCCTCGTCCTCCCCATCTGCTGTGACCGCCTTGATCGACACCACGCCCGTGGAGTCGCGCTGGTAGATCTGACTGGCTGACAGCCTCGTGGAGGAGACATCGCGACGCGTCCCAGTCGAGGCCGACACGGCCGTTGCGCCAGCGGTGCTGGACGGCGAGCTGCGACCGCCAGTGCCAAGCAGCAGAACTGCAGCGCTCGTGACCGCTCCTCCTAGGAGAGCTGCCAGCAACATGGGTGCAAGTAGACGTTTCACAGATCACCTCTGGTTCTTGGGGAGAGGTCATCGTGCAATCACCGGCTCTGTGGGCGCTAAGGATGTGCCAAAGCGCCGCTAAGGAGCGCAGAAGAAGTTCATAACGAGCTACAACATCCCAGTCGTGGAGCGCCCTACAGCACGGCTCCGCCACCCATAAGCAAACGAGAAGTCAGCAAGAGCTTCCTGAACGGACTCGCCCGAGCCAACAACGCCGGCCCGATACGCTATTGACCCTTACATGGCGACGTGGCGGAGTGGCTACGCAGCGGCCTGCAAAGCCGTCTACACCGGTTCGATTCCGGTCGTCGCCTCTAATGAGAAATACCTGCAAAGCGGCACTTTTGGGCTGACTGAGGGCTCCCTGAAAACGCCAAAAAAGGCCGACTCTCCCCAAACTCTCCCCAACTTGGGCCTTTTGCCGGGCCAAAAAGAGGGGCGAGCCGCCTGGCCCGCCCTCTGCAATGGCCGCCGATCGGCGCGTCAGGCGAGGCGGTGCAACGGGACCACGTTCGCCGGCGCGGTCGGGGGTGCACGATCCCGCCCGCCGCGGTCGCCCCACAGCTCCGTGAGCTGCGCCGCGCCGTCTGCGTCGGGCGCATAGTGCAGATCGCGTTCGGTCGTGGTGATGTGGCGGTGGCCCATCATCCGCTGAACCTCGTGGATCTTGAACTTGCGGATCGCCTGCGTCCTGAGCCGAGGCAAGCCCGCTCGCTTGCACGCATTGATGAAGCGTCGGTAGAGGTCGCCGGCGACGATCGGCTCGCCCGGACGAGAGCGACGCTGAAAGACCAACTCGTCGCCGTCCTTGCCCTGCCACAACGGCCAGAGCACTCGCCGGACGTTCGCGCTCATCGGAACGGAGCGGGTGCGCCGGCCCTTGTTGCCGGCGCACCCTCCGTGAGTGGTGTAGCCATCCTCGACGCGAAGCACGTCAACGGCGAAGTCCACGTCGGAGACCTTCAAGGCGCGGATTTCGCTCATCCTCGCCCCCGCCTCCGTCGCGACGGTATAGATCGCCTCGTCTTCATCGTCACGCGCCTCGGCGATCAGCCGTTCCACCTGCTCAGGCGTGTAGAAGCGCAGCTTGCCCTCACTCTCGACGTTGGGCGCCATCCAAGCCCACGCGAGCACCGGACTCGCGGGATGCGTACCGAAAATGCCTCGGACAACGCGCGGTGATGGTTCAGGGTGTCGGCGTGGTCATTATGAACAGGCAGTTGTGGTGGGTCGTACGTGCGTGCCTTTTGCGCGAGATGGGCTTCGACGACGCTCAGTCCGTCGAGCTTTTTAGATACCGAGCAGGCTTGGCTAGTCGGTCAGATGCTCGCGAACCCAGAGTAATGTCGCTGAGTGATGATTCTACTTGCGGCTCTTTCGCGGAGTTGGCGACATTCACCGAGACTTGCGCGGCGGCCTCGCCTTGCGCCACCCACCAAGGGGAACGCGCGGCCAAGAGAAGCCGAACGATGTGAGCATGGCGCAACGCCAGTTCCGGTTGCGAAACGCGCTACTGGTGAACGTGATCTCGAAATAGCGGCCATTGAACGTCCCCGTGTCGCTGACATGACCCGTGTAGCCACGAAGCGTCGCTTCGCCCGAGACGCCGCCGACTTCTTCTCCGAGCGGCCCCACGCGTTTTGGCCTGGCGCTCATGTTCGCGCTGAATTCGGGAGGATGGAACGCGCTTTCGTCGTAGCTGAGGCATTTCGGGCCTAGCCTGAAGCTTTCGCCGATCTGTTCGCCCCAGAGAACCGGATCGAAAACTTCAGCACGAAGGGTGACGGTACCGGCGCTCGCGTCGTACCTAATGATGACTTCGCGCGTGGACTCCTTCATCTGGACCGCAGGAGGCGGCGGTACGCCGATACTCGGAGGATTGTGAGGTTCGGGGAACACGATGCGGCCTGCGTGAATCGTCGCGCTTGCTCCGACGGGCGCTACGAGCCCGAAGACGACGACGAGCGCGGCGATGCTAACGACACGGCTGCGCATAGGGTCCTTTCGCTCGAGCGAAGCTGCTGCGAAGACGGCAGGCTACCAGTGCCTCCAGAGAGGCTAAATCCGACGCCGCCGGTCATGCTGACCACCGGGTGCTCTGATCGGCCGCGATCCGAGCACCGCCTCCATAGCATCGGGACAGCGCGTCGAGTGCTGCTGCCGACGGATGTACGAGCTAACGCGAGGTCGTCTCACGAATCTCAAATCCTTGATCGATCCCGTGTATATGCCAATTGCAAGTACACAAAGTATCGTCTGCAATCCGGGGCCATGTCACCTGGCCAGCTCAAGCGGCAACGTGGTCGTCTACGGCGCAGTAGCGACGATCCTCGCCGCGCTTGTCGCCGCGTTCTTCGCGTTCAGCCACGAGGCGTTCAAGAATCGGCTGCGGCGAGCGGGGATTGCGCGGTTGCTATATCACCGCCTGCACACGTATCAGAGCACGCTTGCGACGGCGTACGCCAATGAGGCTTGGTGGCCGGACGAGGAGTTCCGCGAATCCGACCTGGACTCCAATGATCTGAAGCGCGTGGCAACCGCTCTGCGGGCCGACGAGTGGCGCGTCGTCAATTCGGCGCTCGGGTGGGCGGAGTACCTGCGCGCCCACCGCAACGTCAGGTGCCGCGAAGACACCCTGCATCCCGACAAAGACGAGCTGGCAGCCATCCTCGAAACCTACGAAAGGCTTGAACAAGCACGGTGGGCACTGCGACGAGTATGCACACGCTGGCAACGCACCCGTCCGTGGCACAGCATGCCGTGGGACATCCACAACTGCCACCGTATGCAGGGGTCGCGTATCCATGCACACGAGGACCACAAGCCGCTGCTGCGGAACGTCCCCGAGGATGAGTGCAAGCGGCGTCTGCGTGAACGCAGGACGCCGGACCGTCCCGAGGCTCGTACCCGTCCCGAGGCTCGTACCGACCCGAACCTCCCCGATGAAGCCGTGCCCAGTGCAGAGCTTTGCTCCTGCGTGATCCAGACCGGGGGACTCTCCCCAAACTCTCCCCACCCGACCGTTTATTGAGGGCACCTGAGAGCACTGCAAGTCGCTGGAACCGCTGAGGTAAGCGGAAAGCAGCGTTTTGAGACGCTCTGCAAAGCCGTCTGCACCGGTTCGATTCCGGTCGTCGCCTTCAGGACAGCTATCGCTTCAATTTTCAATTTGCGCCGCTTGACGACCGATAGCTGAGCGATATATACTGATGATATGAGCAAGCGTGCTATGCAGGAGGCGACGTTCCTCATCCTGACCGCGTTGGCTGGGGGCAGCCAGCACGGTTACGGGATCATCACCGACGTAGAGCAGATCTCTGACGGCCGTGTGCGATTGCGCGCCGGGACCCTGTACACAGCGCTGGAGCGCCTCACTGCGGACAGACTGATCGGGGTAGACCGCGAGGAGATCGTGGATAACCGCCTGCGCCGCTACTACCGGCTCACGCGCCCGGGCGAGGAGCGGCTGTCCGAGGAGGCGGTGCGTTTGCGCTCCAACGCCAATGCCGCGATAGCACGCCTGGATCGGATTGGAGGGGTAGCGACAGCATGACCAATTCAGCTGATCTGGAGCGGCGCTACCGACGGCTGCTCACGTTCTACCCGAAAGCGTTCCGGGATCAGCACGAGCAGGAGGTCCTCTCGGTGCTCATGGCTGGCGCCGTGGACGGCCAGCGGCGACCCCGCGCGGCCGAGTCCGCCGATCTGCTCAGAAACGCGATCCTCGCGCACCTGCACCACATGAAACTTCACCCGTCATGGGATTACAGGCACGCGGTGCGGAGGAGCCTGGCGATCGAAGCCAAGCATCCGCGCCGGTCGATGCTTCTGCGCGTTGGCGCGGGTGTCTGGCTCCTTACCCTCACCGCCATCCTGTACGGCTACGGGGTTGGCGACTGGTGGGGGTTGCTGCTGGTCCCCTCAGCAGCACTGCACTTCTACCTCGCCTACCGCCTAAGGCACACAGTCCAGCGCTAAAGGGGCCCCCGGGCCGTCAGGACCTGAGATGATCCAATCCGTGACTCGTTTTGCCTGCGGACCGATCTTGGCCGTTGCGGTGATTATGGTGGCTTGTCCGAACGCCGTGTCCGAGCCGGCTTCGCACGGAATAAGCAACTCGAGTCGACGGGCTCGCGCTATTGCTCGTGCTGTGAATGTTCGAGCGAGCGACATCACTGGTGGGGGCACGCCGCGGCCCGGCGAGACAGCGAGTTTCTCTCCAGCCCCACTTACGTGCAGTCGGAGCGAACCTGGGCAAGCCGGCGGTGTGTCGCTAATTGCCACGCCATATGGCTTCGTCGCGTCCGCCGTTTCGGTGAGGGCGAGCACGCAGGTCGCTGTGCAACAGATGCGGGCTCTCCTGTCGTCCTCTGGGCAGCTCTGCCTCGGACGAAGCCTGGGCGAAGTGGGCGAACTGCTGCCGACAGGACTGATGTCATTTGAGGTGACCGGCCGCCCTTTGGCGTTGCCGAAAGCGCTCGGTATGGAAGCTGTTGGGAAAACAGTACTCGCCGAGATGACGAGCGCTGCGGACCTCGTGCAAGATAGCCGCGAAGCGCACCGCCTTGGACACCCGACTCCGGGGGCAAGCGTTATCAATGTCTCCGGAGCTGTTTTTCGCGTTGGACCAGCGCAGGTCTTGCTGATGGCCGTAGACGAACGCGGCGAACCCTCGCAGGTCGAGATGGATCAGCTCTTACTTGTACTTCACCGCCGCGCAGTCAACGCGACTGCGTAGCTCCCGCACAAAGCCGATCCTCAGTCGCGATCCAGTCTCCATTGTTTGATCCAGACCTTACATCGGGATTTCATCCGGTCGAGAGATCATGATCTGTGCATGCACGGACAGGGGCATCTCCCGAGTCTTCAGGCCGTCATCCAGCGCCTGTCGAACGCGGTATACAGGGGAAGTCTAGAGCTAAAATTCCTGGCGCACCTGTACTGGGACGTTGGTACTGCCGCGAGGATGGCGCACTTCCGTGTCCTGCTGACGGATATCAGTGCCGCACTGGATACGCTCGGCCAGCCTGTCCACAACGAGCAACGACGTGGCACGGAGCTCTCCCTCTGGCTCCGCAAGCTCACTGAGCATCTCGCAACGCTCTTGTGTTTTGCTGACGACGCGGTGGCAGACTACCGACTGTGGTTTGCGTTGAATGCTCACAAACGCGGAGTGCGCGTGCTCAATAACATCCAACGCCACCTGCCAGGCGCTACCAGCGACGAGCTTATCTGGGCCATCGACCCGCTGGTAGCCACCCAGACTGTCGTCGAGATGATCGAACAGCGCCCCGATGCAGACGCACGGCCGTGGTTCGTGGTGGAGAAAGCTTGGAGCGAGATGCTAAACGGGGAACACACGGCAATCCAGAAATGGGCCGAACCAACCATGACCGAAATTCTCGAACAAGCGCGTTCACTGTCCACGCCTTCAGAGATCGCAGTTCTTGGCGTCTACCAACTCAACTACGGTCTCTACAGCACGCAGATTCACGCCGGAGCGGCATCGTTGCTTGAACCTTGGGAGGCCATGTACGACGAGCTCCTACTGGTGGTAGCTGCGCTACTCGCAACTCGTGTGGCCAGTCTTCTCAAATCAGACGAGCAAGACGCTGACGATACTTGCGACAACATAATTAATGATGTCTCTGAGCTTTTTCGGCTAGGTTCGCCCCCTAAGCCAGGCGATAAGGTTTGGCTCCTTGACGACAGAACTATGGAGATTGACGTTGTGGCGGTCTCAGCCGATGGCCTGATCGCCCGGATACGACACGATGGAGCCCTTCGCACGACGGAGGTACGTCCGTGCGCCACGCTCGTGGATCCTCACTAATGGAGCGCTCACTGCCGTCTCGGCTCCAGTGCATCCGCCTGCGGATGAGTGGACGGACCGGCGTGTGAGGAATCGCGGCTAGCAGGGTATGAGAAGCCACCAGATGCCCACGGCATACCGGATCGACCTCCAGACCGAGCGCTCGATCCGACAGATCGTGGCAGCGATGCTCGTGTTGTATCGGCGCTTCCCGCTGCTCTTCACCATCCTCGCGCTGGCTGTTGTTGCTCCCTACGACCTGGCGTTTCTGGGGATCACGGGCTACGGCCCGCTTGCCCGCATTGCACACGACGACAAAGCGTTGTCGTTGTCGTTGCTGAACAGCTTCCTGCGGGATTTCCTTGTCATCGCGCTGATTTCCGCTCTTCACGTTCACGCAGTCAATGCCATCGGCGACGGCCAGCGCCCACGACTGAAAGCAGTCGCCCTGCGCGGTATTCAGGTATTGCCTGTGGTCGCAGCCACCGAGGTCATTACATACGTTGGGACGTTCGTGGGCTTCATCTTCCTAATAGTTCCTGGGTTCCTGCTCGCGCTGCGGTGGACAGTTAGCGCACAAGCAGCGGCGCTGGAGCGCCAGGGGCCGTCCGCGGCGATCGACAGCAGCCGGCAGCTTACGTCGGGGCATTATTGGCATATCATCGGGCTGCAGTTGCTATTCGGAGCGCTCGCGATAGGAGTCGACCTGGGTGCCCGAGCGATCGCTCCTGGCGGCACCTCAGGGGTCGTGTCGGTGTGCGTCGGTATCGCGGTCCAGACGATCGTCGCATCGTTCTCGGCGCTGTCGCTTGCGCTGCTGTACTTCGACCTTCAGGCGCGAGCGCAATCACACCGCGACGGCATGCCAGCTCTACTGGCCGCTGAGCTCGGCCACGAGGTGGAGCAGGGCGGCGCGTAGCGCGTTCAGCTCCTGCGGACTGGTTCGTTGCGCCCAGCGCTCTTCCACGCGGGCGGCCGCAGCGTGCGTGACTGGCCTGACCGACGCGCCCCGTTTCGTGAGGAACACGAGTCGCGAGCGTCGGTCGTGGGGATTGGCGCGGCGCGGTGCGCACGCTTCAGGCCATCGCCGAGCGGGCCGCTGCGGAGTTCGCTGTCCCCAGCTGAGCAGCTGGGCCGCGTCGCCAGCGCACCCGACGCGGCTAATGAGGCGCGCGTCGTCGAAGCGCGACGCGCGCCACGCCGTTCGCCGATTAGTTTCCATGCTGAGGCAGGTCATAGCGATGTCAACCACAACTGCACGGAGGATGCAATGACCACGACGACAACGGGGATCCGCCAGATCAGCCTGGTTTGTGTTCCGACGTACGAGCAGGACCGCGCGATTGAGTTCTATGAGTCGCTCGGATTTGAGAAGCGCACCGATACGTCGTTCGGGGGCGTCTACCGCTGGGTCGAGGTCTACCCGCCTGAGGGAACTACAGGGATCGCACTGGCACCGCCGCCGCCGGGCCAGCAGATCGCTCCCGTGGAGACCGGCATCACGCTGACCACCGACAACATCGATGCCACACACGCCGAGCTGCGCTCCCGGGGCGTGGATGTCGATGCGGAGGTATCGCGCATGGGTGACCCTGTACCGCCGATGTTTTGGTTCCGCGACCCCACGGGCCACTCGTTGATGGTGGTGGAGCAGCCCTGACCGCATCGCGCGCCTAGGGCGTGTACCGAAATGAATCGCCAACAGCATTGGCAAACACATAAGTTCGCCCGAGCCGTTTGACGCGAAAGTCTCCTACGCTGTTGAATCCTGCGGATTCGGTGAACTGCCAACCTGCGGCGCTCACTCGCAGATGCATCCTGATGCTTGGGTAGATCTCGACGCTGACGAGATAGGCGTCGCTTACTTGGTGCAGACCGCAGTTGTAGTTGCTGGTGAGCGTACCGGGTGCCCCGTGCCCACCATGGGGGAGCACACATTTCACCCAGGCGCGCTGCCAATGAGCGTGGGTGGAGAGCTCCACCACGATGCTGTTTTCCTTCAGCTCTGCTTGACCGCCTTCCAGATGCCAAGTGCTGCCCGTTTGGAACTCTGCGTAGCAGATGGAGTATTGGCCTTCTGTCCCTGTGTAGGTCTCGGGACACAGCCGTCCCTCAGCGGATGGGAACGTGGCATCAGGAAACCTAGTGAGGATCTCCGCCTTGAGCGTTGCTTCAGCGGCGCTGGAGGTGAACTCGACAGCTGGTGCTTCGGCAGTGGCCGCCGGGACATGGGTCCCCACAATGGCTGCAGCTAGGAGCAACGATGTTCCGATGCTGACTGGTCTCATCTTGTCAGGGGCTCCTTTCGGCGCTGCGACAGTGCTAGGTGGCGAATCTACTCGACTACTAGAGGCCGTTCAAGCGCATCATCGTTGCTGGGCACCCAGGGGCATCCTTGGGGCGGCCGGTATAGATGTGTCGGCAGCGACCCCCGTGGGACGTGATCCTCATTGACCGGTATGGTGCGCTACTGCGGCGTCTTGTCCACTGGCGTCCGTCCAAGTAGCAGAATCCACGCCGCTCGATCTCCTCGATGCAACGCGCTCGCAATACGATCGACCCATTGTTGAGAGAACAGATCGAGACCGCGTCGACACTGTGGCAGCTGGCGTGTGATCTCCTTAGGTTCTGGCGCAAGAGCGGCATGAGCGTGGCTCCCAACGAGGACGATGACGACTGGCGCTATGAGGTATGGGCGAACGTAGTCGAAAGGACCCAAGATCAGTTCGGTGATCCGCGGATGGCGGACGAGATACACCCGGCTGACCGCCACGCGCTGATCGTGCTGGCGAATGCTGCGACCTGCGTGCCAGACGCCGTGCATGCGATGGCCTGGGGATTGTGCTCGGTAGTTGATTACACCTTCGCCCCAGCGTGGCGCGATGAGCTTGGGGGCAGCGCCGCTGTGCTGAAGCGCGGCGCGTTCTATCCGGTGGCCGATGCGCTCTGGGCGCTTCCCGCTGGACTTGCTGTGAGCCCTCGTCCAGCCTCGCTCAGCAGTCCGATCAGCGGTGAGCTTCCGAGCATTCGCGTACACGATGGGAGTTTCGACGTGACTGTGGACACATCGCTTGAGCGCTCGCTCGAGGCAATATCGGTGGGCCTGACCCACGCTGCTGGCGGGCACCCAAACCTGCACTGGACGGAGATGAGCGCTACGAACAACAGGGGCCAGGCGTTCCCGGTGCGACCGGCGGATCCAGCTCAGCAGAGAGCGCGGTTGACCGATCTCGTCAATCGGGCCCAGGCTGCGGAGGTGGTGATGGCGGTACTGGCAGAGCTGTGCGTTTCAGCGGACGACATCGAGAGCCTAGCGCCGTTAGTGCAGTCGTTTGGCGCACCCCAGCTCGTCGTCGCGGGCAGCCACCACGTAATGGTGGATAACAAGCCGGAGAACGTCGCGGTGGGACTGCTGGCGGGGACGAAGAAGCGGATGAGGCAGGTCAAGAACGCTCCCTTCACAAGCGAGACCAGTCCTCGGCGTCCTTTGAAGGAGGGCATCCGCAGGCGCTCTCGCGTCGAGCTCAATGTCTACCAGGCTGACCGCTATCGATACGCGATCACGATCTGCCGGGACCTGCTTGACGAACGTGTGCGCAAGGCATACGACCGCATGGGCGTGAATGTGCTGCTGGTACCTGCCCTGAGCCCGAAGACGCAGCCGTTCCGCAACGCGGTAGCTGCGCGGGTCGCCAGCGCACAAGCGCTAACAATCGTCGTCAACGGGCCTCTCAACGGCCCCACCGGCTCGCCGATCGAGCCCGCCATAGTCGTTGGCCAACCAGTTGACGGACACACGGTCGCTGCTCCTCCGGTAGCTGGCGGGATTGGCCTGACGGTGTTTGAGCTCCCTTTCATTGAGGACGATTAAGAGCACAAAGCAGTGGATCTAGCTCGTGACAGCTAGTCTGCAAGACTATGACAAGTACTTGACAACGATGCATCAAGCGACTACATTTGTGCTCATGGCTTCTGTATCCGCTGAAGCTCCAACCATCGCTGACATCGCGTCCGATCTGCGCGACGCGGCGCAGCGCAATGACTGTGACCGCATTGGCGGGCTGCTTGAGACAGCGATCGAGGTCACTCAAGCAGCTGGTGTGGCGCAGCTGACCCGTTCTCGCGAGCGCGTAGGCCGTCTCATGGAGGCGCTTGATGGAGTTGCGACGAGCGCCGCAGGCTATGCGCTGGGGCGCCTGCACGAAGCGGACCGCTTTCTTGACCAACGGCGCACCTATGCCCTTGGCGTGCGAGCGCAACAGCATCGGGAGCGCCGTGCTGAGACTCTGCGCGGGCAGGTCCTGGCTTTGCTCCTCGACAGCCCCCAGCGGCCACGAGATGTGGCTCGAGAGCTGAAAGTTGACCCCTCGCAGGTGTCGAGAGCCCTTCGCGAGCTACAACGCGACGGCCAGATCGAACGGGACGGAACCTGGAGTCAGGACCGGCGTGCACACGTGTACGTCCACCGGTCGGCCTCCCGGCAGCCAGCCAGCGCCCGCTAAGCGGCCTAGCATCGTGTGGTCTCGATTCGTTCGTTCGGGCGGATCAGGCGGCTAACCTAGGACCCGACCCCATGGAGACAAACACACCCAGCGATTCGGGCGACCAGGACTGGCGACTGAAGGCCGAGCTGCACACTCCTGACGCTAGGGGATCGCTTGACCATCTGATGATGCACCTTCGCCCATCCGCGGTGGTGCGGGATGTGGAGGCGAGCGTGGGGAAGGACGCGGTGATCACACACGATGGAGAGCTGCTGTTCGCTTATGCGTCAACGGAGGCGGCTCTCAAGGCAGCACGCAGCGCGATCGAAGACGCTCTGCGACGCGATGAAGTTACGGCGAGCGTGTATGTGAGCCATTGGGATGATGAGTTCGATGATTGGCGTCAAACCGATCCACCGTTGAGGGCCGACGAGAGGCAAGCGCAGGCTGCGGCCGACAGGGATGCGGAGACGATTGAGACGCGCACGCTGGTGGCGAGCGTGGGCAAGATGATCAGAGCTGAATTTGAGCAGTCGCTGCTCGAATGGGCTGAGAAGCTTGGCGTGGAATGCAAGCTGTTTGAGCATCCCCACCTGCTGACTAAGCAGGTTGGCTTCACTGTGACCGGACCAAAACATAAGCTCGATGAGTTCGCACAGGGCCTTGCTGCTGAGGAGCGACAAACGATTCGCGCCGAGGGCCTAGTGCTGGCGAGCCCTCTGTAGCAGGCGACGCGCACCAGACCGTGGCTGCCCACATATAGGTGCTTTCACCACCGTTCGTTCTTTGGGAGACGCATTTGCTGGTCTACCCCCCAGCCTTGCTGGCGCCGGTCACCACAGCTGGGCGAGTGGGCTCCTACCGGATCGTCTACCAGCTCGCGGACAACGACAGAACTGTCCGCGTCGCCACCCATCGTCAGCCAATCTGCTCCGCCAGCTCGACGATGATCCCCGCAGGGCCGCGGACATAGCAGAGCCTGTATCTGTCCTGGTAGCGCCCCAGCTCGCCGACGAGCTCTGCGCCTCGGTCTTGGAGGCGAGCGAGGACGGCGTCGATGTCGTCGACGGCGAATGCGACGTGGCGGATGCCCGAAGCGTTGGCCGGCGCGCACTGGTAGCCGCCGTCGCTGGACGGCGAGTGAAACCTCGTCAGCTCGATTCGTCCGTGCCCGTCTGGAGTCTGCAGCATGGCGATCTGCGCCCGGACGCTATCGAGCCCAACGACGCGGTCCACCCAATCGCCCTCCACCGGCGCCTCGCCCTGCAGCTCGAGTCCGAGCTCAACGAAGAACGCCACCGCGTCCGCGAGATCCTCGACGACTATGCCCACGTGGTCCATCCGCTGGATTGTCATGTGCTCGATGGTAGGCATACGACTGAGCCTGTCGGTGAACTATCCCGGGGACGGACCGGGCAGCTCGAGCGCGACATCCGCGCCGCGTCTGGGATCCGGATCGCCCGCGGCCATTACACCACTGCGGCCTCGGCAGCCGACTTGATGCGCTGAGCGAACGCCGGCGCATCCTTGATCGCTGCCTTTACGGCGAAGCCGACTATTACCTTGCCGAACCCATGGCCCTCGAGCGTGTTGTGAATGGTGACCTTGGTCTGTGTGTCGCTCACCTTCTCGAGGTCATAGCCTCCTGTGGGAACGGTGATCATGTTCTTCGACCGCTCCGCCCAACGGATCTTTGTTGGCGCCTGCAACTCGGTCACCTCGAACTTCCGGCGGGTCGTCATGCCGGCATCCTTGACCTTGCTCTCAAAGACGGTGCCGACTGCTATCGGGCCGTCTGTGGTCTTGCTTATCTCCTGGACCCGCGGGCTGAACTTCGGGTCGTTCGTTCCGTCGGCCAGGAAGGCGAAAACCTCATCGATGGGTCTTTCGATCACGGCCGATCCGCTGAACTCGTGTGCCATCTTCCGGACGCTCCCTCGGTTGGCTCGCTAGGACATGCACCAACCTTACGCGTGCCGACAGGCACCGTGTCCCGGTCCTTGCCCACAACGACGAGACGCGCCTCGTGTCACAAAGACGCGGTGCAGGTTCTTCGGCACACCCACCATGACCCACCTTAGGCCGCCAACCGCGTCGCCCACCTACGCGGCCAGCGCCCCGCGCAGCATGCTCGCTTCCAAGTGAGTGGGCGGCCAGGTCAGCTTCAGCTCTCCGTCACGCTCGAGCGTGCCGCGCACACCCATGAGCTCCAGGCCGACAATCGCCCCGTGCTCGTCGTATTCGACCGTATGACCCTCAGCAGTCTCAAGCGCCTTAGCTGGTGGCCCGCTGGGCGGCCCAAAGTGCAGGTAGAGCACGTCTCCACGCTCGTCGTAGTCACATCCTCGAGAGCAGATCCCACCAAATGCCGCTCGCGCGCAACCTGATCATTCAGCCCGGCCGGCATCCCTTCACAGATCCGATCGACGTGACAGCGTCCCTATAGGCAAGCAGTCCGCGACAAAGCGCCTGAACAGCGAAGGGCGGGTCGATAGAGGTCGAGTTCCCCCACGCTGCGATTGATCGCGTTCGGATATCGGTCCTCGGGATCGGCGATCGAGCATGTGCTGAATGCGGTGAATGTAGCGGTCCGAATCCCGCGAGTGTTTTGCGTCTCGTTGGGGTAGGTTGAGGCGATGACCGCGAAGGAGACAGTGCAGGCGCTCTACGCGGCCTACGCCACGGGAGACCCGGATCGAATCGCGGCTTCGCTGCATCCCGATGTCATCTGGGTGGCTCCTGCAGGCAATGCCACACAGGTCGCGCTCGGGCTGGGAAGCGCCGATGACGCAGGGCCGCCACAGGGCCTCAACGACCTTGACCGTGATGCGATCGTGGCGTTCATGGCGTATGACTACCCGCGGTTCTTCGCAGACGTGGCGTTCGAGCCCCGCTCGATGGTTGGCGAGGGGGACGTGGTGCTGGCCGAGCACAGGATGTCGGCGACGCTTCCCAACGGTCGCCCATATGTCAACGACTACTGCTTCGCGTACGAGGTCGCCGACGGCCGGGTTACGGCGATTCGCGAGTACATGGACACGCGCGGCGGCTGGCTGCAGGTATTCGGCGGCGATCCCCCGGAGGTCCTGCTAACAGGCACGCCGCCTGCCTCTTGACGAGCGGCGCAGCGCTGGAGAGTCGCGCTCCACCGAAGTGTCCCACCTGAGTGGTACATTGCGGTGGTGCCATCCGCCAAGCCCCGCATTCAGGTCACCATCGACAAGGACCTTGCCACCGCTGTTGCGGAGTTTGGAGGCGAAAAGTCCAGGTCGCGTGCGGTGCATGATCTGGCGCTGCGCGGCGCAGACGCTATCCGGGCGGAGAATCGGCGACTTCAGGAGAGCCTAGAGTTCCTGCGGCGGTTGGATGCTGGCGAAGACGACCGCTTCGACTTCTCGGTCTCCGCCCGGCTTCATGCAGAACGCTGAGCAGTACGGCTTGGGCACGGCGCTCGTGTTCGACACTTCGGCGTGGAATCGCCGTACTGACCCGACGGTGTTGCCGCGCTGGGCGGCAACCCGGGACAGCGGGCTTCTGGCAATTTGTCCGATCGTCGCACTGGAGTTGCTCGCAGGTGCGCGCGACGAGCAGGCATTCCAAGCTCTAGATCAAGCGCTCAAGGCGCTGCCCAACGCCCCGGTCACCCACGCTGTCTGCGAGCGCGCACTGGGCGCTTCGCGCGAGTTGCGTGGCGAGCGCCGCCTGCCCGCCGCGGACTACATGATCGCGGCGGCTGCGGCCGAGCGCGGCTTTGCGGTCCTTCACTACGATCGTCACTTCGAGCCGCTCTGCAGCGCTCTCGGGATCGAGAGCATCTGGATCGCGAAGCCCGGATCGATCGACTGACGCGCTGGCGAACCTCCGCGCGTCGAGGTGATTGTCTGGCCTCGATCGAGAGCATGATTCATTTTGCGCGAGCACAGCACGTTTTTGGGAGACACGTTCGCTAGCCCATTTCCCAGCCCCGTTGGCGCCGGTCACCACAGCAACCGCCAATGCCGACAGCTTGTGGTTGGGCTCTCGCGGCTACGCATCAGGCTGCGGCTTCGATGTAAAGCGAGGTCAGCCTTGACGGACTCTCGGCGAGCTAGCGTCCGGTCGTCGACAGACCGGGTGATGTTGGTAGTAGCTCCGTCACGCGAGCTGGCTGCCGACTCGAAGCTAGCGCGTGGGCACAACATCGGGAAGCCATGGCTTCCCGACGGCAGCAACGCCAACCAAGAACACGCATAACCCCTGGACCACCCACCGGGACCCCATCACAGATGTTTGGCACTTGAACATCAGCGCATTCGCCGCGTCGAGTATTCGAACCACAACGCCATCGCTACGATGCGGCGCCGGGCGACTGCCGCCGTACTGCTTGTTCGTGAAGCCGGCTCTACGATTGATCGGGTAAAGCGATTAGTTTCGCTGTGGTCTGGAGTCTGAATCTCGACCACCGACTTGAGAAGCTCGGGTCATCCATCCCGGAAAGGAAGCAGCACATGGCCTCGCTAGTCCTGAAGATGTCCGTCTCGCTCGACGGCTACGTCGCATCGGCCGACGGCAGCAACGACTGGATCGCGGCGGGTCGCTCCGATGACTCCACCAGCTGGGTGCTCGAGACCGTCAGCAACGCCAGCACGCACCTCATCGGTGCCACCACCTATGCGGAGTGGGCCGCCTTTTGGCCCGGCGCCTCCGGGCCGTTCGCCAAGCCGATGAACGAGATCCCCAAGGTCGTGTTCTCGAACTCGCTCGCGTCCGCCGACTGGGGCGAGACGACGATCGCCACCGGAGACCTAGCCGCAGCTATCACTCGCCTCAAGCATGAGCGCTCCGACGGATACCTGCTCGCCCAGGGCGGCGTACGGTTCGCCCAATCCCTAGCCGAGACCGGCTTGATCGACGAGTACCGCCTCGCCATCCACCCGGTCATCCTAGGCGCGGGCGAGCGGCTCTTCGCAGCACCGCTGACCGTCAAGCCCGTGAGCACCACCGCTTTCAGCCGCGGAGCCGTCGCCCACGTCTTCGCGGCGCACCCGTGATCGAGCCCGATCGGCAACCGGAAAGCGGCACTGCCCTTCCGCCGCCCTGCGAGCGGCGAACCTGCAACTGCTCGACAGCGGCGAGGGCTCGCTCACGACGGCTGGGATCGTTGCAGAGCTGCCCGGGCTCGCCTCCCAGAACTCCAACCCTACGATCCCTCCAGTGCTCGGATCGAGTTCCCGCAGGCCAGCGTCGGTCTCCTCAGCCACAGCCGAGCTTGGGTCGTAGTCCTCGAGCGAAACCGGCAACCCCGCAGCGTCCATGCGCCAGCGATCTCGTATCCGGCCGCGGTTCCGTCGGGATGTGATTGACCGTCGACGGCGAGCAGCGCTCTCGGGCTCAGTCGCGGTAGGCGCGGCCGCGGGCAGGACGCGCAGGACGTAGACGGTGTGGGTAGTTTGCTCGCGGGTGAAGCGCACACGCCAGTCACCGACCCGCAGGCGCCACTCCGCCTCGACGCCGGCGAGGCGACGGATGTCGCCGCGTGGCGGCTGGGTGCTAAGGCCGTCGAGCGCTTTGATCACGCGCCGGCGGACCTGCGGGTCAAGTCTTCTTAGATCCCGCCGCGCTGCTGGGGTGAGCTCGACGCGCCAGGCGTCGCTCACGCGAGCTCAGCGCGGATCTCATCCAGACTGACGGTTTGGCCGCGCGCGAGCTGTTGGCGTGCGACCTCGACGGCCGCCTCCTCCTCAGGGGTGCTCGGCTCGTCATCCACAAGGCGCGCTGTCGAGCAGCTCGCCAAGCTCGCTGTGCCTGCGGCTGACGATGTAGTCCAGCGCACTTTCGGCCTCGCCCTCCGAGAGCTCCTCGACAACCACGCGTAGCTTCTCCTTCGCGGTCATAGCCAGATCACGGTAGCGCACCGCCGAGACCGCAGCGAGCCGTGCAAGCATCGCTTGCGGCCTGTTTGCCCGTCGGTGCCGAGTCCAGCCGACTGTCGAGGATCGTCTGGCCTTGGTCGAGGGCATAATCGTTTTGCGCGAGCACAGTACGCTTTTTTGGGAGATCCAGGAGCCGGGCGCGGCGGCGATGATGAGCCGTCGATAAGCGCCTAGCGTGGAGCGCAGCCAGCGGAACTGTCGCCGCGACGAGCAGCATGAATGCTCGTGCGCACACCGTCTCCATGCGCGGCTTCGTGGCCGGGCGCAGACGCCAGATCAGGCGGCGACGGTGCCGGCCGTGTGATGCGGCTTGGGCAGCGACCGGCCTCGCCCACGAAGATCGTCCGCGTACGCTGCGAGCGCCTCCTCGATGCGCTGGCCGACCTCTGAGCGTGTAGCGCCGAGCGCCACAACGCCGGGTAGGTCGGGGAGGTGCGCACCCCAAGCTCCGTCTTCGGCCTGCTCGTAGATCACCACGTAGTCGCTCATCGCAGATGCTCCAAACCGCTTGCTCGTCTAATGCTACCCAGCGTGCCGACAGGCACCGTGTTCCGGTGTGTCCTTGCCCGCAACGATGATACGCGCCTCGTGCTCGGCGTGAGCCCAAATCTCATGTGAGCCCGCTTGCGCCAACCCGCATCGATGAGCGCCTTCCTCACGTCCTTGTACGTCTTCGCCATGAACATGACCGTAACCATCGACTGCGATGGAACTCACGATCGGCACACGCCGGACCTGGCCTCCATGAGCAGGCTCGATGGGGCGTTTTGCTCGCACACGGTGTTTGTTTGGGGGAGACACGTTCGCTAGCCGATCCCCCAGCCCGGTCGGCGCCGGTCACCACAGCAACCGACACTGCTGAGCACACTGCGCGGAAGCTAGGCCGCGATCTCGACCTGCGGCGGCGGGAGCATGCGAAGGAAATCAGCGGGCAGCTTGCTACTCGCCTGCCAGAACTCCAACCCTACGATCTCCCCTGTGCTCGGATTGAGTTCCCGCAGGCCCGCGTCGGTCTCCTCAGCCACAGCTGAGCTCGGGTCGTAGTTCTCGAAGCGAACCCAGGCAATGTCCGCCTCCGTGTCGTAGTGCCCATCGATTCTCATTCCCGCAGGCTAGCGTCGCCGCCACACGGCCACAATCAGCGCAACTAGAGGATCGTCGCCATCCGGGTGCTCGTACACGATCACGAGACGACCGGCGACGACCAGCCAGCGCGCACGGTCCTTGTTGCGCCTTCTCCCCCGGTGACCTTCCAGCAGCGTCGATCCTGCACTACGCCGGCAGAAGTCCCCTTTGGTAGTTCCAGCCGCAGTCGCCGGCAAGATTATCGTTCCGCATGACGAAACCCAGCGACACGCTATGGGCTATGGAGCCACACACAAAAGGCAAGCACATCGTGCTGCGCTCCTATCTCGATGCGTGGCTGCCCATCATGAGTCACGGTGCGCGCTTCCGATCCGCGATGGGCAAAGGCCGACTCGTGCTGGTTGATGGATTCGCTGGCCCAGGCCGCTACAGCACGGGCGAGGACGGGTCGCCGCTCGTGATGCTCAAGGCGTTCCTAGAGCACACACAGCGCCAGATCATCACGGCTGATCTGCTGTATCTGTTCATCGAGGATCGCCACGATCGGATCGAACATCTACGCGAGCAGGTGGCAGCCCTACAGCTTCCTGGGCAGGTTGATGTGCATTTCGAGGAGGGGCGATTCGAGGATGTCTTTACCGGCCTCCTCGACAGCATCGAGTCCAGCGGTGCGCAACTTGCCCCGACGTTCGCTTTCATCGACCCGTTCGGCTACACCGGTAACCCAATGGATCTTGCGGGACGATTCCTAGCTTTCCAGCGGTGTGAGGCACTCGTCTACATGCCGCTACCGTTCGTCAACCGCTTCGTGAGTCGGGCGGGCCAGGAGCAGGCGCTCACGGCGCTGTTCGGCAGCGAGCGCTGGCAGGAGGCACTCTCCTACCAAGGTGCAGCACGTGTTCAGTTCCTTCACGAGCTATTTCAGGAGCAACTGCGCTTCGGATCGTCCAACAGGCTAGTGCGCTCCTTCGAGATACCAACTGGTGAGGGCAACGGCTACCGCCTCTACTTCACGACTGGCAGCGAGAAAGGCCTCGAAAAGATGAAGGAGGCGATGTGGCGCGCCGATCCGCTCGGCGGCGAGCGCTACCAGGACACGACAGATGATCTCATCCTGTTTGAGCCTGAGCCTGACACGAGCCATCTACTCAACGCGTTGAGAGCGCACTTCGGCGATCGACCATTCAGCATCGAGGATGCCGAGCGCTTCACTCTGCTCAGCACGGCATATCTGCCCAAGGCTCATCTCAAGATGCGGACGCTGGCGCCTGCGGAGCGTGCCGACCGCCTGGAGGCGCTTACGCCACGCAAGCGCAAGGTCACCTACCCTGCGGGAACGCGGCTCAGATTCCGCTAGGCGACCGCGAGCGCAGGGCGACCGGGCATCTCGCTCCATGTGCGGCCATCGAGTTCGCGCCCGCCGATCTTCGCTGTTCGCCCACCCCACTGCTTGAAGAAGAATGCAACCTGCTCGTTGGCACAGCGATCGCGAAGTTCGTGAACCCACTCGATCTTCATTCGGCGATGACCGTGACCAGACTCACCGCCGGCGATCAGCCAATGAATGCCGGCTAGGTCGAGCCCCTGTAGCGGCCCCAGCAGTGGCTCCGCGCTAATGAAGCGTACGGCTGCTGGAACTTCGCGCAGGTAGTCGGCGCGGTGCACGAAGCGCTTGTTCTCGATGCTGACGCCCATCCAGATGTTCTCCGGCCATGGGAGCTCGGGAGCGAGTGCCGCTAGCCGCTCATGCCGCTTGGTCAGCACCTGGAACGTGTGCTGGCTCGCTCGTCGCATGACGTCGAACACCTGCGCTATGTACTCGTCGGAGATACCCTCGTGGAAGAGGTCGCTCATCGAGTTGACGAAGATCATCCGCGATCGCGTCCAGTGCAACGGCTGCTCAAGACGGTCGGGCCATAGGCGTAGATCGAAACCCTGCTCGTAGGGATGGCCGGGTATGCCACGCCACCGCTCAGCAAAGGTTTTGGCGTAGCAATGCGCGCACCCCGGTGACACCTGATGGCACCCCGTCACGGGGTTCCAGGTTGCCTCCGTCCACTCAATCCGACTGCGATCTGCCAAAGCCAATGTGTCTTCATCCTCGGTCGCGTAAGTCCTCTATCAGCGAACACATGTTCGCAGAGGGCGCGGACGGACACGCAGCCGAGATCGTCCCCGGTAGACAAGCTATATTGTCTAGATGCGGATCGGTGAGCCGGCGCGAAAGCACGGGATTACCGACCCGCACATATGGCATGCCGTTCGCAACGCGATGAGACGAATAGTTCTTGATGACGACTTGATAATGCTCATCGGCCCAACAACGGATGGGGCGCTGCTGGAGATCGGCATCCTCGAGATCGAAGGCGACGACCCAGTGGTAATCCACGCCCAGCCCCTACGACCGAAGTTCCACCGTTTTCTCGGATGAGGTGACAATGACCCGCCATACAGACAAGGAAATCGAGCAGGCCGCCCACCGGTTCGAGCGGCTCGCTGACTCGCTGGACCCGGACATGGCTCAAGTCGAAGCTACCGACGACCTCCGCGAGATCGCAACTGCGGCCGAGACGGTACGAGTGGATGACGCCCGCCTGCGGGAGGCCGTTGTCCTCGCTCGGGCACGCGGCCGGTCCTGGAACCACATCGCGCTAGCTCTCGGGGTATCCCGACAGGCGGCTCGGCAGCGATTCGCCGACAAGGCAAAGGCATGATCAGCAGACTCCCAACACGACGAGCCACCAACCACGTCTCTGAGCCCCATAGCCACTGAAGGCATAGCAAGCTCGCGAGTCGTCAAGACATGAGCCAGCTCCCCGAAGAGGACGCGATCGTCTCGCCAACGAGGAGTCGAACGCGATGCGCAGTGAGCGTCGCAGCGCAGCGTCACCCGGCTCGTCGTCGACCGGGGCGGCCGGTCGAGGTGATCGCTCGGCCTCATCGAGCGCAGGATCGTTTTGTGCGAGCACGTACGTTTTTTGGGAGACACGTTCGTTAGCCCAGCCCCCAGCCCTGTTGGCGCCGGTCACCACAGCGGCGGACATCCCCTAATGCAGCTCTAGCCCGGATATTGAAAACCATCGCCTCACCAGATGCTGGTGTCAAGCGGCGACACGCGCCCTTGGCGTATGGTTAGAAGCGGTTTGAGCTGGTGCCGAGAACTCTTAACTCGTTCCGGAGAGCCACGTACACGGCAAATGTGGGGGCGCGCTGTCCTGCTGCTGGGGTGCGCGCTGGCGATCGCTTGCGGTGCTACGCAGAGAGCAACCGCCTACTACACGCCTCCGATCGCCCCGCTCTACTGGTCGGGTCCGGTATCCATCGATCCAGGTCATTCGCTCACTGGAATGTCATGCCCATCGACGTCGCTGTGCGTAGCGACCGATAGCGCCGGCAACATCCTGACATCGACCAATCCGGCGGACGGTGCATTCGCGTGGACAAGCAGAAACGTCGATGGGCAGCAGGTACTCAGGAGCGTGTCGTGCGCCACCGTCTCGCTCTGCGTCGCCATTGACGAAAGGGGAGATGCCTACGTAGCAACGAACCCCACGGGCGGCCCATCTGCCTGGGCCACGACAAGCGTCGATCCCGTCAGCGGCCTGAATGCCACCACGAGCATCTCATGCGTCTCGGGTCCGCTGTGCGTGGTCACTGACAAGGAAGGCAACGTCGTGACCTCAACCGACCCGATGGGGGGCCCGGGCGCGTGGGCGATTGCAAACATCGACGGCAGTGCTGCCCTCACCGACGTGTCATGTGCCTCATCATCGCTGTGTGTAGCCGTCGACGCCGTCGGGAACGCACTGAGCTCCACCAGCCCAAATGCAGGGGCGAGCGCATGGGCAAAGGCCGACGTGAACGGGACCAGCCGAATCCTCGGAGTCTCGTGCACCTCCGCGCCTCTATGCGTAGCGGGGGGCACTACCGAACAGACACAATTTCCGGTAATCGTCTTGACCTCGACCAACCCAGCTGGCGGCGCGAGCGCCTGGACGGCAACGTCGTCCCCGCTAGATGGCAACCCGGTGGATCTTGGCCGCAGTATCTCGTGCGTGGCGGAGGCGCTGTGTGTGGCCGTTGGCGACGGCTCGAACGGCGACTTGGATCAGACCGAAGAACCAACGGCCGGAGCGGCCGCATGGTCCAGCGAGAGCCCAGACCTCACGTTTCTCGAAAGCGACTCCTGCGTGACGCGCTCGTTCTGCATTGTTGGTGACAGCGAAGGCAACATCGTGACCAGCAGCGAAACCCACGCGCTCTCAGTCTCACTTCACGGCACAGGCACCGGCGGGGTGAGTTCCACGTCGATCACCTGCCCTTTCTTTACGTGCTCGCACCCAGTGCCGCGGAGCATACTGGTCGCCCAGGCGATAACTGGGATCAGCTGCGTCGACTGGATCCCAACGTATTCCGATGCAGGGACCTGTGAACTGGGCTTTCCCACCGGCAGCGAAGTCACGCTCACAGCCCAACCATCCACGGGTTCCGCATTCACTGGCTGGGGAGGGTCTTGCCAGGGCACGGCCACGAGCTGCACACTGACGATGACCGCAGATGAGCCGGTGTTGGCGACCTTCACACCTGCACCGCCGCTGGCGCCGGCCATTGCCAACCTCCTCCAATCGGCGCCGGCTATCAGCGACCTCAGCGAGACGACTACTAGATGGCGCGAGGGCAGCGCTCTCGCGCACATTACCGCGAGAAGCGACAGCAAACGAAACCTCCCGTCGGGCACTACGTTCTCGTTCGATCTCAACGTACCAGCGCACGTTGCACTCAGGTTCACCAAGCTCGCCGCGGGGCGCAAGGTCGGAAAGACCTGTGTCGCTCGGACCAACAACAATGAGAAGAGAAAGCCCTGTGCCCGTACCGTGATCGCCGCCACGTTGACGTTCTCCGCACACGCAGGAACCAACAGGGTGCGCTTCGACGGACTCCTCGCCAAGCACAAGAAGCTAACACCAGGCCGCTACACACTTGTCGCTACCGCGACCGCCTCAGACAAGAGCTCAACGCCGCGGACGCTGCATTTCACTATTGCATCCGGCTAGCCGCTACAGCCCCAGGCACCACACAGGCAATCAGGCACACATCCGTAGATCAGGACCTAACGCCTAACGCCCAGGCCTGCGGTTTCGGCGGAGTATCTGCAGCCCTGCAGTGACAGACGCGACGATCACCGCCACCCAGACGTTCTGGCCCAGGCTCTCGTGACTCGTCAACCATTGGGCGCACAGGACAACTATCACAATGAAGCACCAGCCCGCACGGCGGGCTAGCGCCTGCCCGATGCTAAACGCGGGGGACGGTGATGTCCTGCGCTCAGTCATACGAGGGACAGTTGCATAACACAAGCGAGGCCTATATCTCTGGCTCACTATCCGCTTGAACTGCTTGCTCATCGGCCGGATCGATGACACCCTGAGCCCATCCAATGGCCGTGACTGCCCAATCCAATGCTTGGTCGCGGTCAAGGCTCGAGGCATGAAGCGCTCCGTAGCGCATATGTACGCCGTATGGGGCCAAGTTCTCTACCCCGTCAAGCGTCGCGGGAACATCAAGTCCGTTGGCTCGGCATAGCTCGATCAGCCCGTCGAGGTCGTGCGTATAGGGAAACTCGACCTCACGAGAGGCCAGTGCCGCCTTCAGTGCCTTCTCAACCGCCTGCTGACTATGGAAACCGAGAATCGCATCAGCAACTCCTGCCACCGGAAGCAACGATCTCGCAGCGAACTCGTCGTCGCGAGCGAGCCCCAACAGCAATCGCGGAAGATCAGGCGGATCAGACATCAAGCTGCCATCGCTCGCCCATCGGCGAGCGCAGCATGAATCAAGCTGCCGCGCACATCACGCCATTCCTTAGCGTCCCGATCGCTGATGACAATCACGTCAGCAAAGACACCTAGCCCGCGCAACGTCCTGCGAAGCCGAACCGCCTCCGCCACAGCATCCACAACCTCCGGCTCGACGACTAGGAAGTCCAGATCGCTCCCCAGCCTCGCGTCACCGCGAGCATGCGACCCGAACAGGATCACTTTGGCGCCCGGCGCCGCAGATGCCAGCCGTCTAGCCGCCTCTGCTATCACCGCTTCGCTGAACATGGGGATACGGTAGCGCCACAGCCAGATCCTAGGCCTGCAAGACGCCGGAGCCCTCCGTAGATCTGCAGATAGCTGTCCTTACGACTGTTTCGCCACGTAATCGCGACTGCGAGCTACGCTTCTAGCCCATGAGTCCGCTGCTCGAAGACGCCCACCGAGTTCACGACACGGCCGGCCTATCTGACCGGATGATCGCTGCTGCGACCGGAGCGAAGCCGAGCACCGTACGGGGCTGGCTTGCCGGCCGAAGCGAGCCGACAGGCGCACGCGCCGAACGACTGATCGAGTTGGCCGAGATGATCAAACGACTCGCCCTCGTCTTGCGGCCCGAGTCGATCCCAGTCTGGCTGCAGAGGCCGGTCCTCGCATTGGACGACGAGAAGCCGATCGAGCTCATCGCCCGCGGCGAATACCGCAAGGTCGCCAAGCTGATCGCCGAGATCGAGTACCCCGGCATCTCCTGACCGTTGAGCAGCGGTCAGTTCGTCCGCGCACCGTCGAGGGCACGTGGATCAGACACGTACCGCACGGAGCCGCACGCTCTGCTCCGCGTGAGCGCGAGACTCGACCACGAGGCCGCCGTGACGAGCACGGTGCAACGACGTAAGCCGCGTCCGAAGTCGACGCGATAGTTGCCCGGTGCCCTATCCCACGCGTTCCTACGTCGCATATGTCGATGACTCCGGCAATGAGGATGTCGGTTGGCCTGGACTGCGTTGGCGGTCCCGATGGATCTATGGACCGAGTACCTTGGCCGCTGGCTGTCGTTCCGAGGCTGGCTGTTTCGCCAGTACGGGGTGCCCGCGAACTTTGAGCTTCATTCCCAGGCGTGGCTTTCGGTCGAGCCTGCGAAGCACACGGACGCGGCCGAGCAGCTCGCTCTTGTGCAGGATGACGACGGGGCGCTGCTCGACGTGCTGAGGCGTGGCAGGGTGCGTCGCAAGAGCCGCTTTGAGATCGTTGAGAAGGGCTTGAAGACGATCGGCACTTTCACGGAGGCGCGCCTGTTTACTGTCGGTAGCCCAGACACGAGCGGTATGGCGAAGATCGTGCTCTACGACGAACTGCTCTGCTTCGTTGAGGACTTCCTCTCCAGCGGAGGTGGCCACGGGACATTCATCGTTGACGGCGCGCACGACAGCGGCGGGCATCTGCGTTCGGCTCATCGTGCGCTGCTTCTCAACCATCGTCGGATCGTGGAGGATGCCGGGCTGCGACGCTCGTCTGACAGCCAGCTTCTGCAGATGGCCGATGGCTGCGCCCACGCGGCCTTTCAGAGCGTTCAGAACAAGGCCAGCCTGGATGAGAAGTTCAGGCGCCAATACGAGACGACGCTGTCGCGGCTGATCGCCGGCCGTTTGGCATCGAGGACGGCCGGTGCATTCGGGGCCTGGACTACCAAGGCGATACGACCGGCTGCCCGAGCGAGCGGATCGCTAATCGGCCTTAAAAACACAAGCCCCGGTCTCCCAGGGCTTGTCTCAAGAAGGACCGTAGGCTCACCAGAATAGGTGTACGGCCCACGAGCAATGTAGCAGCGCACGGCGTCGCTCTCAATGCCCTCGTTGCGAGGGCTGCATTCTAGATCGGCTAGGCCGACACCATCCTTGAGGTGGGCAAGCGACGACTCTGGCCAACGGGAACTCGGCAGCGAGCGCCGCTAGCCGCTCATGCTGATGATCCCCGTAGGCAGTTCCGCGGGCACCTCGTCAGCGCCAAGCCAGCTGTGCTTTTCGGTGACCGTTGTGCGGGGCACGCCATACTCGCTTGTTTCGTTGGCCGGAATGAATTTGGATTCTACTTCGCTTGTCGACGCCGTGGCGATGATATCGCCATGAAGGTTCGTCAGCTGCAACATCGGCGTACCGCCATTCAAGACAGCGTTTTTGGGAGACACATCCGCCAGCCCATCCCCCAGCCCCCTCGGCGCCGGTCACCACAGCAACCGACAATGCCGACAGGCTTACGCCTCCACGACCAGCATCTTCACCTAGCAGGCCGCATCGCATACTGAGCGATGCGCATTCCATCTTGCTTCGGCGAATGAGGCCACCTTTACGTGCTCAGATACTGAGGCTCCCGACTATTCACCAGGCCGACCCAGATGCTGAAGGTAGCGCCCGCCAACCCACCAACCGGACCCACGGCAGCCGTCCCAACCGCAGCTCCGACAAGACCCGCTCCGCACCGCTCCCCATGGGTTCGATTCAATTTCATGGCATAGCTTCTTATGTTCTTTTTGTATCTCTTTGGTTGACCGAGCCTTCACATTGTGCGCCAGGCAGACGCCTGGCTCACCGTGTTTCCTAGTGAACTGCGACAGGCCGTATCCGTCTCCTTGAACGAAATTCCCCGCACGATCCCGCCGCCTGAGCGCGCCCAACCCAAGCGTTTGCAGGGACTTCCGACACCCCAACCACCGACACGAGCCCCCGCAGCCAGCATGAAAGTCCCGGCGCAATCCTGAGCCTTCGACACCCACGGCGCCGGGGCGAGCCCCGTCTCGAGCTGTCTAGGAACGGTCTACAATCTGTCGCATGGGCACCGCAATAACAAGCAGCGTGGAGATCGACACGTCGCTGCTCGAGCGACTTCGCGAGCGCTTCTCCGGTCATAGCGACAGTGACCTGCTCGAATCCGCAGCGCGCATACGGCTCGGCCGCGAGGCGATCAGAGAGACGCAGGAGCGCTTCGGACTGGACGACGACGAGGCAATCGCTATCGGCGTCAGAACGGTGCATGAGAGCCGACAGTAGGTGAGGCGCCTTATCGTCGACGCGAGCGCCCTGCTCGCGGGCGTCGCCGGCCGATCAGAGGGCACGCCGGCGCTGGTCCTTTCGGCTCTAATCGAGTCGAGGTTCGAGGCCGTCGTCTGTCCGCACCTGCTCAACGAGGTGGCTCGAGGACTTCAAAGCAGGTACTTCCGCGAACGGCTCGAGGAGGGCCGGGCCGCCGATGTTCTCGCCGGGATCTCCGAGAGCGCTACCCACTTTCCCGACCCGGAGAAGCCCGACGCCGTACCAATCAAAACGCTTTCGATATTCAACGATGACGCAACGCCGACGAACACGGCTGGCGCGTCCAACGGTGGATGAGCGTTGAATTCGTCCTCGACCTGCAAGTTGACCGGTCGTTAGGGGAGACGCGTTCGCTAGCCCCTCCCGCAGCCCTGGCGGCGCCGGTCACCACAGCAACCGACGCTGCTGAGCGGCCTGACTGGAATCTAGGCGGCGATCTCGACCTGCGGCGGCGGGAGCATACGAAGGAAATCAGCCGGCAACTTGCTGCTCGCCTGCCAGAGCTCCACCCCTACGATCTCCCCCGTGCTCGGATCGAGTTCCCGCAGGCCCGCGTCGGTCTCCTCGGCGACAGCAGTGTGCGGGTTGTAGTTCTCGCAGCGAACCCAAGCAATGTCCGCCTCCGTGTCGTAGTGCCCATCGATTCTCATTCCCACAGGCTAGCGTCGCCGCCACACGGTCAGATCCGCGCAACCAGAGGATCGTCGCCATCCGGGTACTCGTACACGATCACGAGACGACCGGCGCCGACCAGCCAGCCCGCACGGCCCTTGTTGCGCCTCCTCTCGGTGCCGTTCTAGCAACGCCGACTTGAGAGCCCATCGCCGCGCACAATTCACTTCCACGACAGTACAGCCGCCCAACCCGCTAATTCGGCCGTTTTCGTTGGTCGGGACTTCGACTTTACAAACCTAAAGCCCACATGGTAGCCTGCAATCCATGACCACGGGGGGGTTGCTCGGCTTTTTCGCGCGTCGCGCTCACTGCTTCGGTCGGAGCAACTCACGACTCACCGCGACCTGCCCCGTTTTCGTTGCTCTTCTGGTCACCTGTTTCCTCGCCGTCTTTGCGGCCGGTGCGCCTAGCGCCAGCGCTAACCTAAACGTCTTTTACACCAATGTCGGCAATCTGAAGCTATCCGTAGACGCTATAGGCACCAATCAGGCGTCGGGAATCGTACGTGCCGAAAAGCCTGCGGGCGCGACTGTGAGCAAGGCGTTCCTCTTTGCGGCTAGTACCGGCGACTCCGACTTCGTGCCTCCCGACGACGAGGTAACGCTCGACGGCAACGGCGTTTCCTGGGAGGCTGCTGACACAATACCGAGCGACATAGCCTCGTACGACGTTGTCTCAGACGTTACTTCGCTCGTAAAACCAAGGCTGGAAGCAGCCTCTCCTGGCCTCGTTGACTTCACTGTCTCTGAGGCCAATACAGACCTCATGGACGGAGAGATTCTCGTAGTGATCTTCAACGATCCAAATGTCCGCACGAACACAATCGACTTGCTCTATGGGGCACAAAGCCCTCTGGGTGACGAATACAGTATAGGACTGGCCGAACCACTCAAATCGGGCTCAGTGGTCACAATGGGCCTCGGCATATCCTTTGGATATCAGCCCGACGGACAGTACAGCACTGTTGACGTCAACGGGACTCGGATGACATCCTCCGCTGGCGGCCAGGACGACTGCTTCGAAAAGTACGCGGTCGAACCAGATTACCTCAACTGCGAAAACGGAACCCTAATTACCGCTGGTGGCATTGGAGACAGCACAGATGATCCGCCAGAACCTTTCGCTACTGACCTCGAATGTATAGGTGCACTTGGGCCGGCACCACGCTGCGATGATGAGCTCTACAATCTTAAGCCCTTCGTAGCCGAAGGGGCGAGCACGATTAACGTCGCTACTCTCAACCCGTCGAACAACGACAACATCTTCTTTGCGTCGCTCGATCTCGAAGCCGCAACTGCCGTAGTTGGTGCTGGCCTTGTTCTAGAACCCGCCGACACCCGCACTGAGGCCAACAGTTTCCACTTCATGACTGCCCTGGCACAAAACGAAGAAGGAGAACCAGAAGTCGGACGCGACGTCACGCTGGAAGTTATTTCGGGCCCGAGCGCTGGCTATACGCTGACAAGTACGACCAACAGTGAGGGCAAGGCTTCGTTCAACTATCTTTCCTCCCAAGTTGGCACAGATACGATGCAAGCGACGTACACGGATCGTAACGGAGTGCGCCACACGTCAAACGAGGCAGCACAAACATGGACTGCACCCGTGATTGGGACTTTTGGCGGCGAGTGGCCATATAACGGCAGCAATCTGACTGTCTACTACTCATACGGAGGTAGTCATCGCTACCTCGGTAACGTCTCACAGGGAGTAAGTAACTGGAATCATGCAGGAACGCATGTACAGTTTGCCGAATGGCCAGGGGCGCCATACGCCGTAGACGTCCCGATCATCGACGTGAATACGTCCGAAAGCTGGTGGGGCATGACCGTATTCCAGGAAGACTGTTCGAGTTGCGGTTATACACGCAATACAGTTGAGCTGAATGAACATACGTTGGCGGCTGAATCTGATGCCCAGCGAACAAAGGTGGCCACGCACGAGCTCGGACATACCCTGGGCCTGGAACACCCCTACGGATATGTGAGCCCATCGGTTCCAAGCGTGATGTGGCAAGGGTCGCTCGGCGGCTCCGTCACGGAGACACCACAGCCGTTTGACGTTGAGCGTGTCAACGGAATGTATCCATGAGCGGCAGGTGGCGAACATTGAGCTCGTTTGCCACGATCGCTGTGTGCATCGCCATCGTGACATGGCTGTCCCTCAGCAAGGGTAATTCCGACGCCCAGCTCCCGCGCACGCGCGCATACGACACGACGCGGCGACCAACGTTTCGCATGGATGCTGATCATCCAACCTACCCGACTATCGAAGACGTTAGCTCCGCGGCCGAAACAATCATCACGGGCATTGTCGTGTCACACAGTACAGAACCCGGCGAATCCCCCGGGGTGGACGCACTCGGCGAACCGCTTCCAGCCATACCGCACACCAACTATATCGTTGATGTAACGAAGGTGCTCAAGGGATCAGCTACCGCCGGGAGCAGTCTGATCGTAACGCTGGCTGGCGGGTCCACGCCGAGCGGGCAGTTCATTCTGGACGGGGCCCCCGAAATTCGCGACTCAGATACTGACCTTTTCTTTCTCCAAGTCGGAAGCAGCGGCAAATATTATCCTCTTGCAGGAGGCGCGGCAGTGGCTGTCCGGAATCCGGAAGGCGCGTTTTCACTTCCCTCGGATGCGACCGGACAAGAGCCGCTCGTGTTCCACGAAATGGCGCTTATAACCTCAGCGGGGTCAGAAGAAGTCCTAAGCTCACAGCAACCGCAAGCGCCCTCGGGATCACCACAGCAAACGCCGACGGGCCACGTGCTAGGAGCAACGGCGCGACACCTCGTCGTGTCAGTTCGCCTTCGGCCACATCAACATATTGCAAATGTGCTACAAGGCGGTCTAAAGCTTGTAATCACGTGTACAGTTCCCTGTTCTGTCGACGGCAAGCTGCTCGCTTCAACGAAGCTTGTCAAGCTTCTTGCCGTGAGACCGAGAGGACGACCGGTGCTGGTCGCTAGTGGGAAGACCAGTAGTGCCGGATTGCTGTATCTGCATTTCGCGCCAAGCGCACGCAAGCGGCTCATGGGAAGTAGCCGAGTTCAGCTCATGCTGGACGTTCGAGCAATGGACCGACAGAGTCGAGCGATCACAGCCTTGTCGGGGACCGTAACGCTTACCACGAGTAAGGTTACCCTCCGACGTTAGCGCTGGTGTCCGCAAGCGTGTAGAGACCCTGAGCGGTACAGCGGCGCCAAGCTGGCAAGAATCAGTATCTCGATGATCAACGCCATGCTGTTTGGAACACGCAGACCAACGAGCCTCAGCACCAGCAGCACTACAACCGACGCGACCCACACAGCGATGCGCAGAGAGTGCACAACGCACGGACCGATGCTGCGGTCGTGCTGTCGGCCCGGGCCATGGAGTGAGCCCCCGCCCTTGTTCACGGATGCGACCTCGCGCACTCACACCTTTAGGGTGCACAGGTAGTTGGGACTCTCGCGGCCTACCCATCAGGCCATAGCACTACCCACCGAAAGCAAGAAAAACGACTCCCGTCAGCATGAGAAGCCCACCAAGCACCGCAGGCATGACGAAAAGGAACCGACGGGCACCACGGCGCCGGAGCAGACCATCATCTATGCGTGGCCCTCTGGCGCCATCTTGTCTCGCGTTTGATTCAGCTGCCGGGGCAACAACCACATCCCCCAAACACTGGTCATCGCCCCTACCACGACCAGCATCCCGTCAACGAGCGTTAGGCGCCTGTCCCTCCTCGACCGCCGTCTCAGCGGTTGTTGATTTCCTGCACTACCCACCGTTTACCCCAACGTGCGATTACGACCGTGAGGCCATAGACAAGCGCGAACACAACCACGATGCCCGCTTCGCCGGCCAGAATCCCAGCGACAATCGCAAGCACCAGAAACCCCACCCCATATATGCAAGCCACATCCGGCGATACACGCGCCCTCCGGCCCGAGCTGCGCGCGCTGCTTACGAGCCTCGTCGGACAACACTCAGGAGCGGCCTCGAGATGATCGACGGATCGATATCCCCAGCGTCCCACCCGCAGCACACGCTACCCCACCGATAATGCTGCTCGTCCAGCTACTACCAGAAATGAAGTGGTCAACCAGTGCTATGCAACCTAGACAAGCCGTCATCCCTGCTCCGTCACGCATTTTCAATGCCCTGGCGGGCGACCTCGCCGCATACGCCGTTGATGAAGAAACCATGTAATTAGCGATTCACTTGCCGAGATCTTTATGCCTGACCGCGCCATTAGTAGCCGACCAACACAGACCGCAGACCATGCCCCGCCAGCAATACCCCCCGAGTATTCCCCGTACGCAAGCGACACGCCAATAAGAGCCAGTCCGACGGCTAGCCCACTCCACAGATACAGGTACTTGAGATTCAGCTTCATGCCCGGTCGTCCAATATCATTTGGTAGCTGCGCGCGCAAGATCATACGCAGCGCACTCGTATCCAGTAAATGGGTTGAAAGCGCCCGCTGTAAGGCAGAAGCCGTCGAGGGGCGCCAACGGACTCTGTGTGATTTCGTGGCAGAGCGTTGGGTGTTCTTTTTTGTATTTATTCGAGTTGACGGAGCCTTCACATTGTGCGCCAGGCGGCACTCCTGGGTCCACGTTGTTCGCGAATCGTCCAAACCCTCCGCGATCGCCGCCTTCCCTTGCTCCACCGTCTTCCGTGGCGCCCCCATCAAACGCCGACGGGGCGTCCCACGGCGGATGCGCGTTGAATTCTTCCTCGATCTGCATGTTCACCGGTTGCGGAAAGATAGCGCCAGGGCCCGCGTATTCCTGCGGGAGACCTGGGGCGGCTGGCCCGAGTTCCGCTGCTTCGTAGTCATAGGTGACGGTGCTGGTGTATTCGCCGCTGGGGTCTGATTCGTTGATGGGGTCGTCATCTGTGTAGGCATAGGCGTTGGCTGAGCCGCCCGGCTGCGGGTCGGTCTGCTCGAAACGCCCGAGCTGAGGAATGTAGGTCCGGGCACCCATATCGATGATCCCGGTAGGCAGTTCCGTTGGCACCTGGTCAGCGCCTAGCCAGCTGTATTTTTCGGTGACGGTGGTCCGTGGCACGCCATACTCGCTTGTTTCGTTGGCCGGAATGAGTTTGGATTCTACTTCGTTTGTGGAGGCTGTGGCGATGATATCGCCGTGGAGGTTTGCCAGCCTAGCCTCGTCCGGCGCATGATCGTTTTGCGCGAGCACGGTACCTTTTTTGGGAGACACGTTCGCCAGCCCATCCCCCAGCCCGGTCGGCGCCGGTCACCACAGCAACCGACACTGCCAACCGCTTGAAGCACCACATAAGTCCATCACGCCTTATCACCGTACCCAACCACATACCTTGTCGCGGCCAGGCACCGATTGATCAGTCCGAGCGCGGGTGACTCAGGCCGTACTAGACCTCAGCGTCGCTCCTCCGATGTTTCAAGTACGAATAGCCGAGGAACGCAAGCGCGATGATTCCGACGCCATCTGCACAGTCCTGCACCGCGTTCCACAGCGTACTGGGGTGACCAGAAGTTCTCGCTACAGTGCTGACCGCAGCCACAAAGCCAGCCGCCCACAGCACGGGCCAGATGCTTTTACGCGTCATATCGGTAGCCCTTCCGCGCGTCGTCTTCATCGCAGCTCACCGTCTCTTGCGCTTCACAACAGATACGTGTCCCCGATACGCCTCGTAACCCCAGATCGACAATGCGTAGGAACCCTCCCTTTTATAGTGAGGATCGCGATAGACCAACGTGATTAGGGCCACCACCGGAGAAGCGCCTCCCATCGCTCCTCACGACTAACGGCTTGAAACCACGCCCACCTGCCTCTCAGACGACCATATGTATCGCAGTCCGCGTATCACGATTGCCTATGTCACGCCGATACCCGCAGCAAGTCCGCTCCATCGCGCAGCTCGCGTATTCGATGCTTGGCTATGCTCCCGCTCTTTCGCCGCTGTGCCAACGGTCTCGAGCATGGTGGCCTGTGTAACACGCTCCGAGTTCTTGGAGGTAATCGTCCACAAATCGAGTCAGCTCCTCGTATTGTACGGCCAATTCCTTTGCTGCGTGACGTATCGCGTCGATACTCTCATCTTCTAGCGTCGCGTAGTAGTTATGTAGCGCTGAGAAATAGTCACTGAATGTCTTTACGGACATCTCGTGTCTAGCTTTCCAACGCTGCGGTGGCCTTATCTTTGTAAGCTTTTCGCTTCTCTGCCGGAATGGCTTCTGCACGATATCGAGCGAACTGATCGTCTCTCGCATGTAGTCTTCGATGCGGCACGTTAGTTCTCCGACGTACGGCTCGGACGGTTGGACTGTCAAATCATCGAGTACACGGACGAGTTCTCGGCGTATCTCATGCATCCGCACAGCCCGGTCCTCTAGCGTGCCAGCGCCGTCAGCCTCAAACCGATCGATGCTTTCCAGCTGGCTAACTACTTGCTGGTGAAAGTCCGTGAGTTGGCGCGGCGGGTCGAGGTCAGTAATGGTTTTCCGCAGGATTCTCATGTGATCCTGCCGGACACGGTTGGCATTGGTTGCTTCAGCGGCTCCTCCCCGGATCACATCCCGCATCGCCAGTACGTAAGCGTCATCTCCCCGCGGACTTACCCACACCCCGCCTAGCCATGTAGCTGGAATCGCCAAGAGCAAGACCACGTAGCCCAACACCTTGTCACCGTCGGCCACAAGAAGGATCGCGACGGCCACAATTGTAAGGGCGAATAGATACACCCACCCGTGCAGACGTCGCACAAGGTACGCTCGGACACGACGGGCGTACAGCAGGGCGAGACCCAGCGATGAGTGTCTTGTTGTTAGCTCGTCCGGCATCACTGGTCACTTAGCGAATATGACATAGGTAGTTAAGGGATTTAGGGCTCTCACCCCATAACCGGCACCGGGTCTCCTAAGCCCATCCATCCTGGATCCCATCCGGGCTCGCCATATGGCTGGTCGGGAGGATCATATGGCGGCACCTCGCCAGGCCGCGGCTCTTCTCCTGAGGGACAGTCGCTGAGCACAACGAAGCCCGCCTCCCATTGACTATTTCCCCCACTGCACGGTGAGCTTTTTCCCCCACTGTGTGGTGGCGCTGAGGGTTTTGGATTACTTGGATGGCCATAGCAGCCCTCCGGACATCCTGCCGAATCACTCACGAAGCCGCCGCCGTGGCTAGCGTCGCCATCAAACACCGCTGGGGCGTCCCACGGCGGATGCGCGTTGAATTCTTCCTCGATCTGCATGTTGACCGGCGCCGGGTAGATCGCACCGGGGCCGCCGTATTCCTGCGGGAGGCCTGGAGCCGCTGGCCCGAGTTCAGCCGCTTCATAGTTATACGTGACGGTGCTCGTGTATTCGCCGCTGGGGTCAGCTTCATTGACCGGGTCATCATCCGTGTAGGCATAGGCGTTGGCTGAGCCGCCCGGCTGCGGGTCGGTCTGCTCGAAACGCCCGAGCTGAGGAATGTAGGTCCGGGCACCCATATCGATGATCCCGGTAGGCAGTTCCGTTGGCACCTGGT
>Ga0302326_10003739_pt1 | contig 35714 bp, 33 predicted proteins | sample Palsa_T0_3_FD_202264 | JGI IMG/M metagenome (GOLD analysis project Ga0302326, IMG submission 202264) | Peat permafrost microbial communities from Stordalen Mire near Abisko, Sweden - Palsa_T0_3 | ecosystem: Environmental > Terrestrial > Soil > Palsa > Peat permafrost | place: Sweden: Abisko...
GCTGCCAATCTGACGGAAGTCACCGCGTGCACCACTCGCTTGCGCCTGAGCCTCATTGATAATCGAGCCATTGACGAATCCGCATTGGCACGGTTGGGATCTCGTGGGCTGCTGCGTTCCGCCAACGCCGGCCTGCAGGTGGTCTTAGGGCCCATCGCGGATCAAGTCGCGGGCGAAATCCGCGACGCGATGCGTTCAGCCAGCTCGCGGCAGGATGTCGAGCCGGTCCCGAACGCAGGCCCGGACGCGGCCGCGATGCTGGCCGCGCTCGGCGGCCGCCGAAACGTGGGAGACATTGAATGCCACGCCGGCCGTGTGCTCGTGCGCATCGCCGATGCAAAAGTCGTCGATGAGCCAGCGCTTCGAACGCTCGGCATTCGCGGCGTCGCCCATCCCATTGCGGGTTCCATGCAATTGCTGATTCCGGGGTCCGCCGAGGATTGGGCGCAGCCGTTGCGCCGCTTGCTGGCTACCTAAAAGGGGCGAACATGAGCGACACCGCCACTGTTTACAATCGCACACCAGAGGAATCCCAACGCCGGCAGTCGCGGCAATCAGCGCTGCCGCCGACGGTGCGGCGGATCCTCATCGTTGGCGGCGGTACGGCTGGCTGGATGACCGCACTGATCTTGGCGCGCTCTCTCACGGAACAAGGCGTCGAGATTACCCTGGTGGAGTCGCCCACCGTGGGCATCATCGGCGTGGGCGAGGGATCGACGCCGTGGCTGCGAGGATTCTTCGACAGCTTGAATATCGAAGAGGCGGAGTGGATGCCGGAATGCCACGCCACCTATAAGTGCGGCATCACCTTTGACGGTTGGTCGACCAAACCGGGTCACGCCAGCTACTTCCATCCCTTTGCCTCGATGCTCGACAACCTCACCATGACGCAGTTCGTGCACAACACCGACGCCAGAATCCGAGGTGCCGACGTCTGCGCGGATCCGGATCGATATTTCATCGCCGCCCGTCTGGCCCGCAAGCACTTGGCGCCAAAACCCGCGGAGCATTTCCCCTTCGACATTTGGCACGGATATCACTTTGACGCCGTGCTATTGGGTCAGTTCCTACACAAAAAGGCGCTGCAGCGCGGCGTTCGCTATCAGACTGCCCACGTCACTCACGCAAACTTGGATGAGCAGGGCGCCATTGCGTCAGTGAGCGCCCGCGAAGGGGTGACGATCGGCGCCGATCTGTTCATCGATTGCACCGGATTTGCGGGGCTGCTCATCAATCAAGCGTTGAAGACGCCCTTTGTCAGCTTTTCGGAAAATTTGTTCAACGATGCGGCGGTTGCCATGCCGACGCCCATCGGCACGACGATTCCATCTGAGACGGTCTCCACGGCCATGAAGCACGGCTGGGCGTGGAAGATTCCGCTCACCGAGCGCTTCGGCAATGGCTATGTTTACAGCTCGCAGTATTGCTCTGCCGATCAGGCGGAAACGGAACTGCGCGAACGCCTAGGAGAGCTCGATTCAGACGCCCCCGTACGGCATTTAAAAATGAGAGTGGGGAGGGTGACCAAGCACTGGAATAAAAACTGTCTCGCAGTGGGGCTGTCCCAGGGATTTATTGAACCCTTGGAGGCAACCGCCCTGCTGTTCATTCAACAAACCGCGGCGGTTTTCGTGGATTTTCTAGAGCAAGGAGACTTGAGCGAGACCGCCCAAGCGCGCTTCAATGCCCAGGTGAACGAACATTTCGAAGGCACGCGCGACTATATCGTGACCCACTACAAGACCAACAGCCGTACCGACACCGAATACTGGCGGGCCAATGCAGCGAATCGAAATATATCGGAACCGCTGAAGCAACTGCTCAATTTGTGGATGTCAGGGAATAGCATCGCGCCCGCGGTGAGAAAGCAGTCGCTGGGGCGCGGCTATCCGGTATTCTCCTGGTACTCGATCATGTCAGGAATGGGCATTTTCCCCGATGCAGGTGCTTTGCGCCCGGCTGCAGCTGCGGATAAGACCTTCGGAATCGCGGAAATCGACAACTTACTCGAGCGCAGCGCCGCCAACTACAAAGATCATCGCGAGGTTCTGAACAGCATTCCACCGCGCCGCAGCGGCCAGACTCTGCAGGTCTACTTTTGGTGAAAGAGTATTCGGGCCTGGCCGTCGAGGAGATCCGGCGCGACGTGCTGTCCGACAAGCAACCGGCGTTATTGCGGGGCTTAGTGCACCACTGGCGCGCCGTTCGCGAGGCTTTGGATTCACCCGCGTCACTGGTGCGCTATCTCAAGCAGCTCGACAGCGGCGCGCTCGTGAATGCACTCATGACCGCGCCTGAGGCCAACGGTCAAATCGCCTATAACGCCGCGATGAACGGATTTAACTTTCACCGCAATCGGCTAACGCTGTCGGAGATTGCCGAACAGGTACTGCGCTATGCGCAATTTCCCAATCCTCCCGCGGTCGCGGCGCAAAGCGCGCTGATTCGCGACTGCTTGCCGGCATTCGCCTTGGAAAATGCACTGACTTTATTCGACCAGACAATACTGCCGCGCATTTGGCTGGGAAATCGCATCACGACGCCCACGCATGTGGATGAATGGAACAATGTTGCCTGTGTCGTGGCGGGCAGTCGGCGCTTCACGCTGTTCCCGCCGGAGCAGGTCGCGAATCTCTACATTGGGCCGCTGGACTTCGCCCCCACCGGAGCGGCGATGAGCATGGTATCGCTGCGCGATCCTGATCTTGCGCGTTATCCTAAATTTCGCGATGCGCTGGCTGTGTCCCAAGTCGCTGTTCTGCAACCCGGCGACTGCATTTTCATTCCACCGCTTTGGTGGCACCACGTGGAATCGCTCGAGCCTTTCAATGTGTTGGTCAATTATTGGTGGCACGATCCATTGGGCGCCGATTCGAAGGCCGATTCGGCCTTCGATGCCCTCCTGCATGGCATCTTGAGCATTCGTGCGCTGCCGCCGGAATCGCGGCGCGCTTGGCGGGCGTTCTTCGAACAATACGTGTTCGGCGCGCATGGCGATTCAATCGAGCATATTCCGCCCGAGCGGCGCGGCATCCTGGGGAGTTTGTCGCTCGAGCAAATCAATGCGCTACGCGCGCATTTGGTGAAAAAGCTGACTCGTTAGAGGATCCGGCAGCGGAATCGGCCCCCAATCACGCGAGGCCGACTCCTTGAGCTCACTGAAAGCTAGCCCGCGGGGCTGCCTTCCACCTGGATTTGCAGCTTGGTCTCCATCTTAAAGCCGTACTTGTCGCCGAAGTTCACGCCGAAATCGGCGCGATTGATCGTCCCGGTGGCATCCGCGCCGCAAACTTCCTTCTTGCTCATGGGGTTTTGAATGCACTTGAAGGAATCGATCTTCAGCGTGACCGGCTTGGTCACACCGTGCATGGTCAGCGTGCCGTCGATCTCCGTGGGGCTTGCGCCATTGAACTTGGCGAACTTGCCGCTGAAGGTGGCCGTGGGATATTTGGCCGCATCGAAGATTTCAGGAGACTTGGCGTGGTCGTTCAGCTTGGGCATGCCAAAGTCAATGGAATTCATATCGACCGTGACTTCGATGGAACCGGACTTTGCGTCTTTATCGTAGACTACCTTGCCGGAGGTGCTGTCGAATTTGCCGCGCCAAACCGAGAGTCCGCCGAAATGGTCCGCGGCGAAACTGGGATAGGTGTGGTTCGGATCGAGAGTGTAGGTGACCGGCGCCGCAAAGGCGCTCGCGCCGAGCAGGGCGGCCAGTGACGCCAAAACAATACGGTTCATTGAAAGCTCCTTAAGACGTACAGGTATAATTCGGGCTGCCACTGCGGCGTCCCGGATGCAAATCATAGCCCAAAGCAAAGGGCTTGCTCGGGCTTATCTCCTCTTAGGATTATTTTAGGGGTTTTTTCATGGAATTATTCGATGCGATCGTAGCGCGCTCAACCGCCAAATCGCTGACCGGACCTGGGCCTACGCCTGCACAAATCGCCCTACTCCTGGAGGCTGCCGACCATGCCCCAGACCACGGACGTCTCAAGCCGTGGCGCTTCGTGGCGGTCGACGGCGCAGCGCGAGAAACTTTCGCAAACGCGGTAGCAGAGTCGCGGCGCGATCAAAACCCCGGCTTTACGGATGAACAGCTGGCGCTTGAACGCGAAAAAATCAGACGCTCGCCGAGCATCCTCGTGGCCGGATGTGTCGTGAGAAAGGACATACCCAAAGTTCCGGAAATAGAACAGGTGATCGCCGCGGGCGCGGCGGTCGAGAATTTGTTGCTGGCAGCGACCGAATTAGGGATCGGCGCAATGTGGAAAACCGGTCCTGCCGCATACAGCGCGAGAGTCAAGGCGGCGGTGGGTCTTGCGGCGGATGACCACATAGTGGCCATCCTGCATCTTGGCACGGCTGTCAAATAAGGTGCGGGCGCAGGGACGCGGTCTTCACCAGCGCCCAGACCGATTTTCCCGCGGCGAGATCGAGTTCGCGAGTGGCGGCCTTGGTGACTCGCGCCATGATGAGAATGCCGCCGATGTCGATCGCGATCAGATCAGAATCGTCCACGTCATTCGCGACCTTGGTTATCACGCCCGGCAAGCTGTTGCGGACGCTGAGTTGCCGCGGCGGCTCGGTCGCGACAATGAGATCTCGCGCCAGCAGCTGCACCCGGAGCCGGGTACCCGGCGCGGTCTTGCCGTATTGAACCTTCAGCTCCCCATGGCCCACTTGCACGCGCGTCAAGCCACTGGATCCATCCGTGCCGAGCACCGTACCGTCGACAATGGCACCGACCGCGTCGCTCCCGATGATCGCGCGGGTTTGCGGGTGCAAACTCATTTCGGTGAAGTTCCCCTGCGCAATCGTCTTGCCCGCTTCCATGAGCACGAGATGCGTTGCCAATCGCAACACTTCGTCGAAATTGTGGCTGACATACACCATCGGGATCGCCAATTGATCGCGCAAGATCTCCAGATAGGGCAGTACCTCCTCGCGGCGTGACGCATCGAGCGAGGCCAACGGCTCATCCAATAATAGGAGGCTAGGCTGGGACAACAAGGCTCGACCGATGGCGACGCGTTGACGCTCGCCGCCCGAAAGCTGGTGCGTGCGACGCCCCAGCAGCGGCTCGAGGTCCAAAAGCTCCACCACCCTATCGACGCCGACGAACGGCGCCACGGCGGCACGCTTCAGCGCGTAGCGCAGGTTTGCCTCGACCCTCATGTGAGGAAATAAGCGCGCGTCCTGAAACACGTATCCGATGCGCCGTCTTTCCGGAGGCACATCGATTCTCAAGTCAGTATCGAGCAAGACATTGTCATCGAGCGCGACGCGACCGAAGTCCGCAGGCAGCAACCCCGCGATCACATTGACGAGTGTGGTCTTGCCGCAGCCTGAACGCCCGAATAATGCGACGACGCCGGGAGTGGGAAGCTCGAATTCCGCGTCCAGCGAAAATGCGCCGCGGCGCTTTTTAGCAGCCACGCTGAGCATCAGCGGCCCAACATCCGCCGCACGCGCCGCGCGAACCATTCCGACAACAGCAACCCACCCAGTCCTAGCGCGCAGGAAAGAATGGCCAGGCGCGCAGCCTCGCTATCGCCGCCGGGCGTTTGCAGGGCCGTATAAAGGGCCAGCGGCAAGGTGCGCGTCTCGCCGGGAATATTCGATACGAATGTGATGACGGCCCCGAACTCGCCCAGCGCGGCCGAAAATGCGGTGATGGCGCCCGCCAATACGCCGGGCAACATCAGCGGTAAGGTGATGCTGACAAAACGATCAAACGCGCCCGCGCCCAAAGTGCGCGCGGCATCCTCCAGTCCGCGATCCACATTCTCCAGCGAGATGCGCATGGCGCGCACCATCAGCGGGAAGGACATGACCGCGGTCGCCAGCGCGGCGCCGTTGCGGGTAAATATGAGCTCGATGCCGAAAACGCGCTCGAGCCAGCCGCCAATTGGCCCGCGAACACCGAACAGCAGCAGCAAAATATAGCCCACCACGACCGGCGGCAGCACCAGAGGCAGATGCACAAATGCGTCGAGCATGGTGCGCCCGAGGAATCGCTTTCGAGTCAGCACCCATGCCAAACCGAGCGCCAACGGCAGACTCAAAAGGACGCTGCGAGTCGCAACGCTCAAGCTCAAGGTCAGCGCTTCGCTCTCGTTTGCACTCAGCCACATCATTGTCGGCAGTATACTGTGCGCTCGGCTGTGCTTTAGGATCGATCAATGCCCTATTTTCACGCGGTGGCACCCGCCACGGCGTCGCAAGACACCTCGGCGAGCCGAATTGGCGTTCTGCTCGTCAATCTCGGCACGCCCGATGCGCCCACTTATTTCAGCGTGCAGCGTTATTTGCGCGAATTCTTGAGCGACCGTCGCGTCATCGATACTTCGCGCTTGATTTGGCTGCCGCTTCTCTATGGTGTGGTGCTGCCATTCCGGCCGCTGCGCACGGCGCGCAACTATCGCAAGATTTGGATGAATGAAGGTTCGCCGCTGGCGGTGTATTCGAAGCGGCTCGCCGCCAAGATCAGCTCATTACTAGGTGCGACGTTTGGGGACAGGGTACAACTCGAATTGGCGATGACCTATGGCAACCCCAGTATCGCGCGTGCCATTCAATCCTTCGCATCAAAGGGCATCGATAGACTGTTGGTCCTGCCTCTGTATCCGCAGTATTGCTCCTCAACCACCGGATCCGTCGTGGATGGCACCAATCGCGCGCTCAAGCGCTGGCGCGCGTTGCCCGAGAGTCGCTTCATTAACGACTACCATGACGATGGCGGCTATATCGACGCGCTGGCTCATAAAATACGCCTGCATTGGGATGCAAAAGGGGAGCGCTCGCATCTGCTTTTCTCTTATCACGGTATCCCGGTCTCGTACGTTGAGAAGGGCGACCCCTACCAGCGTCAGACGGAAGCGACCACGCGTCTGGTCGTGGCTCGCTTAGGATTGAGCGACACCGAGTGGTCGCACTGCTACCAATCACGATTCGGCAGGGTGACCTGGCTGCAGCCCTATACGCTCGATAAGATCAAGGAGTTGGCGGAGCGAGGTATCCGAGATCTCACGGTCGCCTCGCCGTCCTTTGCGGTGGATTGCTTGGAAACGCTCGAGGAGGTCGCCTTGGAATATCGCGACCGATTTCTTGAGTGGGGCGGTAAGCGGCTCACGCTGGTCGCCGGACTGAACGATGATGATGAGCACGCGCAAGCTCTGGCGGCCATCATCAAGAATCGGCTCATAGGTTGGGATTAATCCTGATTCCAGGCGCGCGCCAGAATGGCGGCCTCATCCACGTGCGCAGTGCTGGCGCCGAATACAGCGCCCCAACCGTGATCGCCCAAGCGGCTGGCGCAAAAGCCTTCGGCGGCGGCGCGCGCGGAAGAGTTGGGCGCGCCGGTGATCAACAATTTAGCCTGTACCAGCGTGACGAAAGACTGCGCGAATCGCCGTGCGTGCGCTTCCGTCAACTCGCCGGCATCAACGCCGGCGGCGAATCGCTCGAACGCGGCATCGAAGTGCCGCTCTTGGCCGCGCGCGCCTGACAGTTCATCGAGTACGGCCTCGCGCGTCGCCTGCGATTTTCCAAAGGCGCGCAGCACATCGAGGCACATGATGTTGCCGGACCCTTCCCAGATGGAATTCACGGGCATCTCACGCGCCATGCGCGCCAACGGCAATTCCTCGGTGTAGCCGTTGCCGCCCAACACTTCCATGGCTTCGGCCGTCAATTCGCAGCCGCGCTTGCACACCCAAAATTTGGCGGCGGAGGTGAGGGCGCGGCGCAGCGCAATTTCGCTGGGGCTGTCGCTGTCGAAAGCGCGGGCCAGGCGCAGGCTCAGCGCGGATGCCGCCTCCGACTCCAGCGCCATGTCGACCAGCACACTGCGCATCAAGGGTTGCTCGATCAGCAATGATCCGAACGCCTTACGATGGTGCGCGTGGTGCAAAGCCTGAACGACGGCTTGGCGCATCATGCCGGCGCTTCCGGTACAGCAATCGAGGCGCGTGAAAGTGCCCATCTCGAGGATGGTCGGTATACCGCGCCCTTCCTCGCCCAACAGCGTTGCCCACGCATCCACGAACTCGACCTCGGAGGAGGCATTGGAGCGATTGCCAAGTTTGTCCTTCAGACGCTGTATATAGATGCCGTTCAGGCTGCCGTCAGGCAAGCGCCGCGGCATGAAGAAGCAGGACAGGCCACCGCTGCTTTGCGCCAATACCAGGTGAGCGTCGCATTGCGGAGCAGAAAAAAACCACTTGTGCCCGGTGATGCGGTATGAGCCGTCGCTCGAACGGACCGCGCGAGTGGTGTTGGCTCGGACATCGGAACCGCCTTGCTTTTCCGTCATCCCCATGCCGATCAACCCGCCAAGCTTTTCCGCGAAAGGGATATCGCGCGAATCGTATTCGCGCGTGAGCAGTCGAGGCACCCAGTCGCGCGCCAGCCCCGCATCGCGGCGCAGCGCCGCGATGGCTCCGTAGGTCATGGTCGTCGGACACAGCGTTCCGCTCTCGATCTGCGCCTGCATCAAGTAGCCCGCGGCGCGGGCCGTATGGGCCCCCGGGGCGGTCCCGTCTTGCGACCAGGGACTGCTGTGATAGCCGCGAGCGGTGATGCCCCGCATGAGCGCATGCCAGGAGGGATGAAATTCGACCGTGTCGATGCGAATGCCGCGGGCATCGAAGTTATGCAGCACGGGCGGGAAGCGATTGGCGAGGCGGGCATGCTCGAATAGGGTGCACGTGCCCAATTCGGCCCCGGCCGCGGTAAGTTCCGGCGCTGCCCAGGACGCCCCCTCGCGCTGAACAGCCTCCTGAAGCGCCACATCGCTCGCGAACAGGTTGTAGTCCGTCAATGACGGCGTCTGATTGAAAACGGTGTGTGTGCCGGAGCCGTGTTCCATGAATTCGATCTTGCGCCTAGCGCGCGAGCAGTGCTAGATTCGCCCGTAATGCATTCTTCCAGCAGCAAATTATCTTACACGGGCGGCGGCCGGTTGCGCCTGGTCTCGTTTGCACTGCTGCTGCTGCGCCGCTAGGCGCACTCAACTTAGCGCCATCGGTCGGCGCGTACAAGACCGGAAAATCTCAAAAAATGCGCTGCAAACTGGCGCTTAAGGTTTACGTCTCCTGAGCGGGAAGAAAATCTATGTTGCGAAATCCATCATCGAAGTATCGTAGCTTTGCCCCCATTGATCTGGCTGATCGCAGCTGGCCGAATTCCGTCATCACCGCGCCTCCCACCTGGTGCAGCGTGGATCTACGCGACGGAAATCAGGCGCTAATCGAGCCGATGGATGCGGCCCGAAAACGCCGTATGTTCGACATGTTGGTCAAAATCGGCTTCAAGGAAATCGAGGTTGGGTTTCCAGCCGCCTCGCAAACTGATTTCGATTTTGTCCGAGAACTGATCGAGCAGGAATTGATTCCTGACGATGTTGTCATCCAAGTGCTCACGCAAGCGCGCCCCGAACTCATCGCGCGCACCTATGAATCGCTGCGCGGCGCGCGCAGCGCCATCATGCATGTTTATAATTCGACATCGGTTGCGCAGCGCCGCGTGGTATTTCGCACCGATCGTGCTGGAATTATCGATATTGCGGTTCGAGGCGCCAGCGTCGTGCGAGAGCATGCCCTCAAGCGACCCGATACGCAGTGGACCTTCGAATATAGCCCCGAAAGCTTCACGGGTACCGAATTGGATTTCGCCGTGGAAGTCTGCGATGCGGTGAACGCGGTGTGGGAGCCGACGCCGCAGCACAAGTCCATTCTCAATCTTCCGGCCACGGTGGAGATGGCCACGCCCAATATCTACGCCGACCAGATCGAATGGTTCTCGCGCAACCTCAAGAATCGCGAGTGCAGCGTCCTCTCCGTGCATCCACATAACGATCGCGGCACGGCCGTGGCCGCGGCGGAATTCGCGGTAATGGCCGGAGCGGAGCGCATCGAGGGCACATTGTTCGGCAACGGCGAGCGCACCGGCAATGTGGACCTCGTGACCTTGGCGCTTAACCTGTATTCCCAGGGCGTTGATCCTAAGTTGGATTTCTCCAATATCAATGAGGCAGCGCGCTGCGCCGAGGCCTGCAATCAATTGCCGATTCATCCGCGCCATCCCTACGTCGGCGACTTGGTCTTCACGGCCTTCTCCGGATCCCACCAGGACGCCATCAAGAAGGGCCTCGCCGCCAGAACTGAGGCTGATATCTGGGACGTTCCCTACTTGCCCATCGATCCTTCGGATCTGGGCCGATCCTACGACTCGATCATTCGGGTCAACAGTCAGTCTGGAAAGGGCGGGGTTGCCTACCTCCTGGAGCGCGACTATCAGTTGGTGATGCCGCGCAGGCTGCAGATCGAATTTAGCCAAGTCGTTCAGGCCGCGGCAGACATCACCGGTAAGGAACTGACTTCTCAGGAGATATGGGATTTATTCAGCCGCGAATACCTCACCGCCCGAAGACCTTACGTGTACCGGGCTCATCAGCTCAGCGCTTCGACGGACGGTGCGGATAATGAGCGCCTGACGCTTCAAATCGAAAACTCCGGCCATCTCGAGACTTGGTTGGGTTGTGGTTCGGGCCCTATCGATGCCATGGTGCAAGCCGTCGCATTGCCTTTCGATGTCCTGTCATATGAGGAGCATTCCCGCGGTAAGGGAAGCGGCGCTCAGGCGGTCTCTTATATAGAGATCACGACGCGCTCGAGGCGCACCCTGTTTGGGGCCGGCATGCACCCTAATATTGTTACCGCGTCGCTACTGGCTGTCGTGTCGGCGGTTAATCGGGCAATTGCGCTGGGCGCGCTGTCCGCACGCGCGGATTCTGCGCGGACCGGGACATGAGGAGTATTCGATAACTTGTTGATATAGAACATAAAATTCTCATCGCCGTCCGACCTAAAACTGTGTGACAACTTTCTGGTCCAACATTTAAGCGATTCTTGCCGCAGTAGTTGAATGCCGGGCAGAATCGGATATAGTGCGCAGCTTCATGAATTGAGCTGATCGATGCTATTGATTTCAGGGGCTTTTCTTCAAAAATGAGCGAACGCGAAGACGAACATTTCGATATTGACGATGAGTTTCTCGGCGAAGCCGAGGAAGCGCACGACTTCGATCCTCTCATCGAGCGCACCGAACGGCGCCCGAAAGTGGCCGCGGCTGGCAAACGCGGCAAGGCGGCGTGGAGCCGCGTGGAAGACGTACTGGCTGAGCGCCAGCTAGAAAAGGAACTGCGCGATATATTCGAGGACGATTAAATCGTCGCTTCCTGACGCCGCGCACGTCGGGTCTCGCGGGACTTAAATCAAATGTCTTCTTCCTTGCTAGACAAAGCTGAAGAGTGGCTCGTGCTCAAATTCGGCGGGACGAGCGTCTCCAGCGCCGCCAACTGGCACAACATCGTGCAGGTGCTTACGAAGCGCATGGCCGAAGGTTTCCGCCCGGTGGTCGTTCATTCCGCCCTGTCGGGAATCACGGATCGGCTCGAGTCGCTGCTGTCAGCAGCCATGAAAGGCGCCCACCTCTCTGTTCTTGAGCACATCGAACTCGCCCACCGCAGCCTCGCCGAACAGTTGGGAGTTGTTCCCAACACACAGTTCGATGCGTTCGTACGGGAGTTGCGCGAGCTGGCCGACTTGGTGGCCGAGCGTCGCACCATTGGCGATGCCGCACGCGCGCGGGTCATGGCCATGGGCGAATTGCTGGCGACGACGCTCGGCGTCGAATTCTTGAATGCGCAAGGTATCGGCACGGTATGGGTAGACGCGCGCACCGTGCTGCGCGCCGATGACCGCCTCAATGCGACTCATAAATCCAGCCTGCTATCGGCGACCTGCGATTTTGCTCCGGATGCGAAACTTCAGGCGCACTGGCGGTCGCTCAATAAAGTGGTGCTCACCCAAGGCTTCATCGCCGCCAATGCGGGCGGGGATACGGTGTTGCTGGGGCGCGGCGGCTCAGACACATCGGCCGCGTATTTCGCCGCCAAGCTGAGTGCGGCTCGTCTCGAGATTTGGACCGATGTGCCGGGCCTGTTCAGCGCCAATCCGCACGCGGTGCCGACAGCGCGATTGCTGCGTGAGCTTCACTACGATGAAGCGCAGGAAATCGCGAGCAATGGCGCCAAGGTGCTGCACCCGCGCTGCGTCCTGCCCGTACGGCAGTACAAAATTCCGCTGCATGTGTACGCAACGCAGGCGCCGGGCTTGGAAGGGACGGTGGTGAGCGCCAATGTCGCCGACACGGCCGCGCAGGTCAAAGCCATTGCGATCAAGAAAGGCATCACGCTGGTCTCCATGGAGAGTCCCGGCATGTGGCATCAGGTTGGTTTTCTGGCCGACGCTTTTCAGGTCTTCAAGCAGCACGGCCTGTCGGTCGATCTGGTATCGACATCGGAAACCAATGTCACCGTATCTTTGGATCCCACCGCCAACACGCTGGATGGCGCCGCACTCGAGGGACTGGCCGCGGCCTTAGGCGGGCTTTGCCGCGTCGAAATCCTGGGGCCCTGCGCCTCCTTGAGTTTGTTGGGCCAGAATATTCGAGGCATCCTGCATGAATTGGGATCGGCATTCGAATTGTTCCAGGACCACAAGATCTATCTGGTCACGCAGGCCGCGAATGATTTGAATTTCACCTTTGTCATCGACGAGGCGCAGGGTGATCGGCTGGTGCACCAGCTTCACGAGCGGCTCATACAGAGTATCGGCTCGGACAAGGTGCTGGGGCCCACTTGGACTCAGCTGTTTGGCGACAAGGATGCGCTTGCCGCGCGGAGTTTGAATTGGTGGGAGCAGCCGCAGAAGCGCAGCGCGCTGCTCGATATCGCGGCACGCGAGTTCGCGGCCTTCGTGTATGACACGGAGACTTTGGACGCGGCGATTGCTGCCGTGCTGCGCGTTCGCTCAGTCAAGCGATGGGCTTATGCCATGAAGGCGAATTGGCATCCGGAGATCCTGCGCAGGATCTATGCCGCCGGACTCAGCCTGGAGTGCGTGTCGCGGGGAGAACTCGAGCATGCCTTCGGCTCGGTGCCGGCGCTCGACCCGCAACGAGTATTGTTCACGCCCAATTTTGCACCGCGCGCCGAATACGAATTCGGTTTCGCAAAGGGCGTCAGGGTCACTTTGGACAATCTTCATCCTCTGAAAATGTGGCCGGAAGTGTTTCGCGGCAAGGAGATCTTCCTGCGCATCGATCCCGGATTTGGGCGAGGCCACCACAGTCACGTGCGTACCGCCGGTGTGCATACGAAGTTCGGCATTCCCATATCCGAAGCCGATGAACTCGTTGCGCTTACCGAGTCGGGGCACGTGCGCGTGACCGGTCTGCACGCGCACACCGGCAGCGGAATCTTCGATGTGGCGAATTGGACCGAGACCGGCGCGCTGCTTGCCGGTCTCGCCAAGCGCTTCCCGGAGGTCACCGTCGTGGACTTGGGCGGCGGCATGGGGGTTCCGGATCAAATGGGGTCGAGCGAATTAGACCTTGCCGTGCTTGATCGCGGCGTGGCGGAGCTGGCGAAGGATTTTCCGCATATTGAGTTTTGGATGGAACCCGGGCGTTTTCTGGTGGCCCGGGCGGGGGTGCTGGTTGCGCTCGTGACCCAGCTCAAGGGCAAAGGCGACGTGCATTATGTGGGTGTCGCGACCGGCATGAACTCTTTGATCCGTCCAGCGCTCTATGGGGCGCATCATGACATTCGGAATCTCACCCGCCTCGATGAGCCGATGAGTCATCGCGTCAATATCGTCGGCCCGATCTGCGAAAGCGCGGATCAGCTGGGCACGGACCGCTGGCTTCCCGACACCCGCGAAGGTGACGTAATTCTCATTGCCAACTGCGGAGCCTATGGATACGCCATGTCTTCGAACTATAACCGGCGCGCCCCGGCGCGAGAGTTTATTATTTGAGCATGCAGCAGGTCGGCATCATCGGTTGGCGCGGTATGGTGGGCTCAGTGCTCCTCGAGAGGATGCGCGAGGAAAAGGACTTTGATGTCATCAGGCCGACTTTTTTCAGCACATCACAGGCCGGATCGGCCGGACCGAAGGTAGGCACAGCCACCGCCGAGGTGCACGACGCCAATGACATCGCAGCATTGGCGCGGCTGCCCATGCTCATCAGCACCCAAGGGGGCGACTATACGCAGTCCGTCCACCCGCGTTTGCGCGCCGCCGGCTGGCAAGGGTATTGGATCGATGCCGCCTCGGCGTTGCGCATGGATGAGAATGCGGTGATCGTGCTCGATCCCGTGAACCTCAATGTGATGCAAACGGCGCGCGAGCGCGGCATCAAAGATTTTATCGGCGGCAATTGCACTGTGTCGCTGATGCTCATGGCGGTGTCCGGCCTGATGCGCGCCGGAGTGGTGGAATGGATTACGGCCATGACCTATCAATCCGCCTCGGGGGCCGGCGCCCAAAATATGCGGGAGCTGCTCGAGCAAATGGGCGTACTGCATGAGTCGGCAGCGGCTCTGTTGAAAAATCCCGCTTCGGGCATTCTCGAGATCGACCGGACCGTGAGCGCGGCCTTCTCGGCCGAGGAATTTCCGCATGCACACTTCGATGTGCCATTGGCCGGAAGTCTCATCCCCTGGATCGACAAGGATCTAGGCAATGGTCAAAGCCGCGAGGAGTGGAAGGCCGCTGCGGAGGCCAATAAGATCCTAGGGCTCGAATCGCGTCCCGTGCCCATCGAGGGCATTTGCGTCAGGGTAGGGGCGATGCGCTGTCACTCGCAGGCATTGACCATCAAGCTCACGCAAGACTTGCCGATGCAGGAAGTCGAGAAGCTGATCGGCGCCGGTAATCCCTGGGTGCGCATCGTGCCCAACAATAAAGACGCCTCGATTCGCCAGTTATCCCCCGCCGCCGTTAGCGGCAAATTGGAAGTCCCGGTTGGTCGGTTGCGCAAGCTCTCCATGGGCGGCGAATATTTGTCCGCATTCACCGTGGGCGATCAGCTGTTGTGGGGAGCGGCTGAACCGCTGCGGCGCACGATGCGCTTCTTGTTGCCGCACACGGCTTAGATCACCTGGCCCTCGAACTCAGGGGGCCCACATTACCTCGACCGGTGTGTGCCGCTGCCGCAGCACGCAGCGGATCGGCATCTGTTCCGCGGGTCCGTCGGCACTCGCGGCGCAATACGTGTTCCACTTTTTTGCGCCGGTTATCAGTACGACAATGCGGCGCGAATCAAGCAGGGCGCTCAAGTTCAAACTCAATCGCGGATGCGGAGCAACCGGCGAGCGCATGCCGACGCAACCTGCAGCCGCTGCCGGGTTCAGAGCGCTGGCTAAGTTCGGCGATCGCGGAAACAGCGAGGCCGTATGGCCATCATCGCCCATGCCGAGCACGACCGCATCGAAGGGACGGGGTACGCGGGCGAAAGTCTCCCAGGCCGACACCGCGCCAAGATCCGGCGTGGGCGCGGCATTTTTGAGGCCAATGAACCGCGCCGCCGCAGAAGATTCCTTCAGCAACACATCGCGCACCAGTTTCTCGTTGCTCTCAGGATCAGAGGGCTCTACCCAGCGCTCATCGGCGAGGGCGACGCATACTCGGCTCCACTCGAGGCTTTCGGCGCGCAACAGTTCGAACAGCTTTATCGGCGACTTGCCGCCGGATACCACCAAGCTCGCCAGTCCGCGCGCGGCGATGGCGGCCTTAAGGTTCGTGGCGAGCTGACTACTCAGCGCGCTCGACAGCGAATCGCTGTCAGCAAATTTCGTGGCCGGAGGATCGGAGTTCACAGTCATTGGCGCAGCGTAACATTTGCGCGCGCGTTCGAGTAAGTCTTAAGCACTATGGCACAATGCGCCATGCCAATGAATATTCGCGATATTGTCGCCTTGGCGCCTGTCATCCCCGAGCTTAACTTTACCGACGTCGCACTGGCATTGCCGGTGGCCCGCGCGTTGTGCGCCGGTGGCCTGCGTGTAATGGAAATCAGCTTACGAACGCCCGTTGGACCGGCCTGCATCGAGGCAATCCGCAAGGGACTGCCGGACGCCGTTGTGGGGGCGGGCGGCCTCACACGCGCCGTCGATTTTGCGGCCGCCGATCGCGCGGGTGCACAATTCGGTGCGACTCCCGGGTTGACCCCGGAGCTTGCCGCCGCCTCGCGCGGCGCGCGCTTCCCTGTGATGCCAGGGGTGATGACGCCCACCGAGGTGATTGGCGCGCGCAATTCGAGCTTCACCGTGCTAAAGCTCTTCCCTGCGGAGCAGGCGGGTGGTATCGACGTCTTGCGCGCATTCGCGCATGTATTTCCCGACGTGCTGTTCTGCGCGGGCGGCGGGGTCACGAGGGCGAATGCAGCGGACTATTTGTCGCTGGCAAATGTCGCATGCGTTGCGGGAAGCTGGGTAGTCCCGCAAGCTCTGCACGGCGATTGGCCGGGAATTGAGGCGCTTGCGCGGGACGCTAAGTCGTTGGCGAAATCTTGAGGGCTGGGAATATATGAAGGACCTGACGGACAGTTCTATCGTCAAGAATATTCTGCAGATGGCGCTGCCCATTGCGGCGGGCATGTTCTTTCAGACGTTGTATTTTCTGATTGACCTATATTTTGTCTCGGGGTTGGGAGATGCCGCGATTGCCGGCGTCGGTGCCGCCGGCAATGTGATGTTTGTGGTGTTTGCGGTCACGCAGGTGCTGGGTGTGGGCACGGTCACGCTGATTTCGCATGCAGCCGGCCGCAAGGATCAGACAGACGCTAATTTGGTGTTCAATCAAAGCTTGGCGCTGGCGGCGAGCTGCGCGGTGATCACCATGACGCTGGGATTCTTTGCGGGACCTTACTATGTGAGCACACTGGGTGCGAGCGCGGCGACCGTGGCCGCGGGGATTCAATATCTTCATTGGTTTCTGCCCAGCTTGGCATTGCAGTTCGCCGTGGTCTCCATGGGATCGGCGCTGCGCGGCACGGGGATTGTGCGGCCGACCATGATTGTGCAGGTGCTGACGGTCGTGCTGAACGCCATCCTGGCGCCCGTACTGATTGCCGGGTGGGGCACGGGGCACCCTATGGGCGTGGCCGGCGCCGGACTGGCCAGTTCCATTTCGCTGGCGGTCGGGGTCGTCATGCTCGCCTTGTACTTTCACCGGCTCGAAAAATATGTGGGCTTCGTTCGTGCCCAATGGCGGCCGCAAATGGTGGTTTGGCGCCGGCTGCTGCGTGTCGGACTGCCCGCGGGCGGCGAGTTTTTGCTGATGTTCGTAATCATGGCGGTCCTGTACTGGGTAATACGGCCGTTTGGAACCGATGCGCAGGCGGGTTTCGGAATCGGCATGCGCATCATGCAAAGCATGTACCTGCCGGCGATGGCCGTGTCATTTGCCGCGGCGCCCATTGTCGGCCAAAACTTTGCGGCGCGTAAATTCGCCCGGGTGCGGGAAACTTTTGCGTTATCGACGCTCATCGGCGGTTGCATCATGGTGCTCATGACATTTTTCTGTCAGTGGGGATCGGCGTGGGTGGTTGGCGGGTTTACCAAGGATCCGACGGCGATCCGCGTCGGAACGCAGTACTTGCAGATCATTTCCTGGAACTTTCTGGCGTCCGGATTCGTGTTTACCTGCTCCGCAGTATTTCAGGGTCTTGGCAACACGGTACCCGCGGTGGTGAGTTCGGCTAGCCGCCTCGTGAGCTTCGTCCTACCCGTGCTGTGGCTGTCGACACAGCCCCATTTTGAAATGATCCATGTTTGGTACATCTCAGTCGCGAGCGTCACCGCGCAAGCAGTGTTCAGTCTGTGGCTGGTGCGCAGAGAACTAAGAATGCGCTTGACCGCCGCGCCCGCATCCGTGCCTGCCTAGGCTCCTGGGGCTCAGACGCATGGCGCTGCAAACCTTTATCTCGATCGCTGGATGGCTGGCGGCACTGCTGATTCTCGGTGCCTATAGTTTACTTTCCTTCGGCAAAATCTTGCCGAGCTCATGGGTCTATCAGGCGATGAACATCGTCGGCGCCGCCGGATTCATCATCAATTGCGCCTATAACAATGCCTGGCCGTCGGTCGCGCTCAACGTTGTGTGGATGGGAATTGCGTTTTACGCGCTGCGCCGAAACGCGCGCGCGACGCAACGTCAGGCGGTGAAGTCATAACGCTCAAAATCTATGCGACGCCTCTTTCCGCGAATGGCCGCAAAGTGTTGGCGGTAAGCCGGCATCTGGGCTTGAATCCGGAAATTCACGACGTCAACGTCTACCGCGGCGAGGGGCGCACTCCTGAGTATCTGGTTATCAATCCATCCGGAAAAATTCCGACTCTCATTGATGGCGAGTTCGTTCTATCCGAATCCAACGCAATACTGCTGTATCTCGCCGAGGCGCACGGGGCCAACCAACTGTGGTCAAGCGAATCAAAGCTACGCGCCAGAATAGCCCAATGGCTTTTTTGGGAGTCGGCGCATTGGCAGCCGGCCTTGATCGCTTTCTTGTCAGAGCTGGTCGGCCACCGGCTGCTTCCGGAAAGAATTCCTAAGCCCCAGGCCCCTCCGGATTGGAGCAGCGCCGCTGTTCAGCCGATACTAAAAACATTGGAGACGAGCTTAAGCGTTGAGGCGTTTCTGACCGGATCGGGGCCATCCATCGCGGATTTTGCGGTGGCCGGAATGACGACCTACTTTCGAGCGGCGGCCTTCCCGTTTCAACGCTTCCCCAAGATCGCCGCCTGGTATGCTCGAATGGAGTCGATGGATTCTTGGCACGGCACGCAGTCGCCGCTCTGGGCTCAATAACGCTACTCGACCCGCTCGGCGTGACGCGATTCCAATTCGGCGGCAACCTGGGTCAACGACAAGCCCTTGGCCTTGAGCAGCAGCACGATGTGATACAAAAGATCAGCCGCCTCGCCAATGACCGCCTCGTCATCTTGTGCCACGGCGGCCAAGGCCAGCTCGACGCCTTCTTCGCCGACTTTCTGTGCGATGCGGGTCAAGCCTTCCTCGACCAGTTTTGCGGTGTAGCTCCCCGGCGGGGGGTCCGCGATGCGCTGGGCGATGATTTGTTCGAGCCTGCATAGAAACTCCAGGCGGTGAGCCAGCGAGCGCGGCGCGTCGGCGCCCCAACAGGTGGCCGTACCCAGATGACAGGCGGGGCCCTCGGGCTGCGCCAGAATCAGCAGCGCGTCGCGATCGCAGTCCACGCCGATGCTGCAAACCTCGAGGAAGTGCCCCGACGTTTCGCCCTTGGTCCACAAGCGATCCTTGCTGCGGCTCCAAAACGTAACGCGGCCAGTGGCCTCGGTGGCCGCCAGGGCCTCACGGTTCATATATCCGAGCATCAGCACGGCACCGGTACTCGCGTCTTGAACGATGGCCGGAACCAGACCGTTCATTTTTTCCCATTCGAGCGCCGGCAATTTCAAGGTCGCACCTCGATGCGTTGGGCGCGCAATTCGCGCCGCAGGTCTGGAATCGTAATCTCACCGGAGTGAAATACGCTCGCGGCCAGCGCCGCATCGACGCACGCAACGCGGAAAACTTCGACAAAGTGTTCAACGGCGCCGGCGCCTCCCGAGGCCACCAAGGGAACCTGGCAGCATTCGCGCACCGCGCTCAATTGCGCGATGTCATAGCCGCGGCGCACGCCGTCGCTCGCCATGCAGTTGAGCACGATTTCTCCAGCGCCGCGCTTCTGTACTTCGATCGCCCAATCGAGAGTACCTCGCGCTGCGTCGCGCGTTCGTGCCGCATCGCCGGTAAATTGCTGCACGCGATACTCGCCCTTGATGGTTTGGCTGTCGATGCCCACAACCACGCATTGTGCGCCGAATCGCTCGCTCAATGCATCGATAAGTTCTGGATCTTCGAGCGCGGGTGAATTGACCGAAATCTTTTCAGCACCGGCCGCCAATACCTCTTCAGCATCGGCCACCGACCGAATTCCTCCCGCAACGCAAAAGGGAATGTCCAGCGTTCGCGCCACGCGTGACACCCACTTCCGATCGACCGTACGGCCTTCGGGACTTGCCGAGATATCATAGAACACCAGTTCATCGGCACCCTCATCACGATAACGCGCCGCGAGTTCCAAAATATCGCCGACCACGCGGTGATCGCGAAATTGCACGCCCTTGACCACCTGGCCGTTGCGCACGTCGAGACAGGGAATCAGGCGTTTGGCAAGAATGGCTGCAATTCCTCGAACGGGATCAAGTTTTCCAGCAAAGCCTTGCCGCTGATCGCAGCCGCGGCGCCGGCTTCGGACAAGGCATGCAAATCGTGGGCATTGCGAATGCCGCCCGAAGCCTGCCATTCGATTTGCGGATAGCGCCGCGCCGCTTCGCGATACAGAGCGACGTTGGGTCCGGTCAAAGCGCCATCGCGGCCCACATCCGTGCACAGCACGTGCTTGAGCTGCGACGCGCCATAGTTGTCCAAAGCACTCCATAGCGAGTATTCGGATTGCCGCTGCCACCCATGGGTCATGACCCTCGGCACGCCGCTGTCGTCGATGGACACATCGAATGCCAGCGTAAGGCGCTCCGCGCCGAAGTGCGCAAGCCAGGCTTGCACCTGCTCCACTTTCAGGACCGCGGCACTGCCGACCACCGCGCGCGCGACCCCGGCGTCGAGCATTTGCGCGAGCGCAGCGGTGTTGCGCAAACCGCCGCCGACTTGCAGATTCGCCGCCTTAGCGGCAGCGAGTTCGATGATGATGGGGCGATTGCCCAGCGATCCGTCGCGTGCGCCGTCCAGATCGACAATGTGCAGCCAGTCCGCGCCGACATCGCGATACTTGGATAGCAGCGAATGAGGGTCCGTCGGATAGCGTGTCTCGGCTTCAAAGTCGCCATGCAGCAACCGCACGCAGTGCCCGGCTCTCAAATCGATGGCGGGAATGAGTCTCATGGCGGTGGGTTACAGGCCTAGGAAATTTCGCAGTAATCGGGCGCCGACCTTGGCGGAGCGTTCTGGATGGAATTGCGCACCGAAGAAATTACGCCACTGCACGCACGCACTGAAGGTAACCCCGTAGTCGCTGCTCGCTATCATCGCCGGGCTGGGTGGCAGCGCATAGCTGTGCACGAAGTAGGCGTAGTCGTCGTGTTGCAGACCGTCGAGCAGGGCGCCGGGACGATCGATCTTGAGCGTGTTCCATCCCATGTGCGGAACTGGATGACCGGAGTCGCAGGGTAAACGCGCCGCACGGCCCGGAATGATGCCGAGACATTGCGCGTCATCTTCCTCGGAGGCCTCGAACAGCAGCTGCATTCCAAGGCAAATACCCAGCACCGGCTGCTGCAGCGAAGAAATCAACGAGTCCAGGTTATTTTGCCGGAGGCGCGTCATGGCATGCGCCGCGGCGCCTACGCCGGGCAAAATTACGTGGCTTGCCTCGCGAATCTTGCGCGCATTTGCCGATACCGCGGAAGTCGTGCCGAGCCGCTGCAACGCGAATTGCAGCGACGCGATATTGGCGCCGCCGCTGGCAATGATCACGACATTGCTCGCGCTCAAAGCGTCCCCTTGCTGCTGGGTATTTCCGCGCTGTCGAGACGAATCGCCTGACGCAGGCTGCGCCCCACACCTTTGAAGCAGGACTCGATCATGTGGTGCGAGTTCTCGCCGCGCACGGTGATATGCAGCGCCGCGCCCAGAGATTGCGCCAGCGATCTGAAAAAATGCGGCACCAGTTCGGTGGGAAGTTCGCCGACGCGCTCACGATTGAATTTTCCGTCCCAGACGAAGTAGGGCCGGCCGCTAAGATCCAGGGCGACCTGCGCTTCCGCCTCGTCCATAGCCAACAGAAACCCGTAGCGCGCAATGCCGCGCTTATCGCCCAGCGCCTGGCGCAGTGTCGCACCCAAGGCCAGCGCGCAGTCCTCGACGGTATGATGCTCATCGATTTCCAAGTCGCCGCTGCATTTGAGATTCAAGGCGAAGCCGCCGTGTCTCGCGATCTGCTCGAGCATGTGATCGAAGAACCCCAAGCCGCTGGCGATGTCGCTCGGGCCTTCGCGCGACAGGTCAACTTCGACGCTGATGTCGGTTTCTTTAGTCTTGCGATGCAGCTGTGCGCGGCGCTCAGAGCCTGAGATGCGAGCAGCGATGGCCGGCCAGGTTTCCTCAGGGCGACCGCCCAAGGTGATTCGCAAGCCCTGAACGCCTAAGTTGGCGGCGAATTCCAGGTCCGTTTCGCGGTCGCCGATCATGAAGCTGTGCGCTTTATCGATATCATGGGTATCCAGAAATTCTTGGACCATACCAAGTTTCGGCTTGCGACAGGCGCAGTCCTCGCGTTTGAAATGCGGGCAGAGAAACACCGCTTCGAATTCGATTCCCTGCGAGCTGAACAAATCCAAAATAAAGCGCTGCGCGACGTCGAAGGACTCGCGCGGAAAGCTCGACGTCCCGAGCCCGTCTTGATTGGTGACTACCACAAAAGCGAAGCCGGCGCGTTTCAATTCCAACAGCGCCGGAATGACGCCCGGCATCAGGCGGATCTTCGCCAAGCTGTCTATCTGCTCGTCCGCGACCTCTTCGTTCAGTGTGCCGTCGCGATCGAGGAACAAGATGCGCCGCGCGCTCATGCCACCCCCACGCAACGCAGCAACGTATCGTTTTGCGCGCGCGTCCCCACCGAGACCCGCAACGAATGCGGCAGCGCTGGATGGGCGCGCAGATCTCGAACGATTAAGCCGCCGGCAATGCTGTTGTGCATGAATCGATCCGCATCCCGGCAATCGATGAGCAGAAAATTGGCGTCGCTGGGCCACACCTTCGCAACCAGCGGGGAAAGCTCGAGACCGCGCCGCAAATAGTCTTTTTCCATCAGTAATGCTTCCAATCTGGATTGTGAGGCGGCCAGTTCGTCGGGCTTGAGTGCTCGCAGTGCGGCTTCAATTGTAGGCTGCGCGAGCGCATAGGGTGGAATTACTCGCCTGGCAATTTGAATCAGCGCGGGTGCTGCGAGTAATGTGCCGAGACGCGCGCCGGCGAGGGCATGCGCCTTCGACAGCGTGCGCAGGAAAGCGAGTGTTTGAAAGCGCTCCAACCAACCAACCAGACTCGCAGAGCGAGACCATTCGATGTATGCCTCATCGATGACGACGATGGCCTTGCCATCGAGAGCCGAGCAAATGTGCTCGAGGGCGGCTCGGCTGAGGAGATTGGCGGTCGGATTGTTCGGCGAGCACAAGTACACCAGTTTGATATTGGGGTGCCATGCGGCCAGTACCCGCTCCGGGTCGATGCACCAGCCCTGATTGCGATCCAAGGGCACCTCGATCACTTCCGCGCCCTGGATGCGCGCTGCAACCTGGTACATGCCGAACGTAGGTCCGCATTGCAGAATCGCATCGCTGCCTGCGCGTAAGTAAATACGCGACAGGACGTCGATGGCTTCGTCAGCACCGCGCGTCGCAAGCACTTGCGTGGGGGATACGCCGTAGAGCGACGCCAAGCGCTCGATCAGCGCCTGAGGTTGTGGTTCGGGATAGCGATTGAGACCGGCGATGGTATTGTCCCCCTCGGGTCTCCACGGTGCTTCATTCGCGTGCATGCGAGTCAGGGAAGGCAGCCACGCCGCATGCGAATAGGGTTTCAGCGCAACAATTTCCGGGCGCGCCAAAGTAATCAGAGGATTCACCGCAGTGCCTCGAGTCGAATGCTCACCGCCGCCGCGTGCGCATCCAGGCCCTCGAGTCCCGCCAATATCGTCGCAGTCGGCCCTAATTCCTTAAGGCCCGATGGCGTGAGTTCCTGCACGGTTATGCGCCTTTGAAAGTCCTCGAGCGCCAGGCCGCTGTAGGCACGCGCGTAGCCGTACGTCGGCAACGTGTGATTCGGGCCGCTGCAGTAATCTCCCAGCGTCTCCGGCGACCAGTGCCCGAGGAACACAGCTCCCGCAGTGCTGATGTAGGGCAACCAGCTTCGCGCCTCGCGAATCTCCAGTATCAGATGTTCCGGTGCGTAAGCATTGGCGATCTCGAACGCGGTCTGCAGCGAATCAACCACGATCAGGCGCATCGCTTCGACCGACTCCGCCAGTATCGTGGCGCGCGACAGCAGCGCGCGCTGCCGTTGTACTTCCGCAAATACCGCCGCGGCGAAGGCTGGTTGCGTCGTCACAAGAATCGCTTGGGCATCGGGGCTATGCTCGGCTTGCGCCAAGAGGTCCGCAGCTACGAATTCGGGGCGCGCCTCGTCATCGGCGATGACCATGACTTCGGTCACGCCGGCGGGCAGGTCGAGCGCCGCTCCGGCGGCGTCTTGCGCCGCCAGTATTTTCGCGGCGGTCACGTAGGCATTGCCAGGTCCAAAAACCTTGTCGCACTTCGCAATGGTTTCGCTGCCGTAGGCCATGGCGGCGATGGCTTGGGCGCCGCCGACTTTGAATATCTGTTCGACGCCGGCTTTACGTGCGGCAACCAGAACCGCCGGATTCGCGCCGCCGGCGCGATTGGGCGCAGTGCACATCAACTTCACCGGACACTGCGCGAGCGCCGCGGGTACCGCCAGCATGATGGCTGTGGAGGGCAGGGGCGCGGAGCCCGCCGGCACGTACAAGCCGACCGCGCGTATGGGCACATTGAAGCGCTCGCAAAGCACGCCAGGCGATATTTCCACGCGCAGCGGCGGCGAAGCTTGCGCCGCATGGAAGCGGCGCACGTTGTCTATCGCGCGCTCGATCGCCGCGTGCTGCTCCGCCGTCAGCGCACGTTCGGCGGCGGCAAATTCTGCTGTTGTCACCGCCAGCGCCTCGAGATGAACGCCGTCGAATTGTTGTGTGAGCGCGAGCAGCGCAGCATCGCCTTCGCGGCGCACCCGTTCGATGATGTCGCGCGCCGCAGCGCTGACGCGCGCGGCGTCTTGCAGGGCCGGACGCTGCAGGGCCGCGCGCCGCTCTGCGCTTGACGATGAGTTCCAGTCGAGAATTCTCATGACTGATTTTGCCTAAGCCAGCATTTTCTCGACCGGCAGAACCAATACCGAGGTCGCGCCGGCGCCCTTCAAGTCCTCGAGCGTCTCCCAGAAGACATTTTCGCGGCACACTGCGTGGACCGCGACTCGATCGCCCAATCCTTCCAACGGTATGACAGTGGGCGCTTCGCTGCCCGGCAGCAATTTCGCAATCGCGGCCAAAGCAGAGCGGGGCGCGTGCAGCATGATGTACTTGCTGCCCTTGACTTGCTCCACGCCGTCGATGCGCATGAGCAACCGGCGCGTCCATTCCTGTTTTTCCAGTGGGATGGGCATGGGCGTGCGGATGAGCGCAGCCTGGCTCTCCATCACCGTTTGCGCATGCCGCAGATGATTCGCGGCCAGGGTCGATCCGGTGGAAACCAGATCGCAAATCAGATCGGCGCGGCCCAGGCGCGGTGCAATTTCGACCGACCCTGACAACACCACCACCTCAGCGGCGATGTCGTGCTGCCTGAGAAAGCGCGCCAGGATATGCGGATAAGTGGTGGCAATGCGCTTGTCCTGCAGCGAGCGTGGACCTTGATAGTCGAATCCGTCCGGCACCGCGATGCATAACTTGCAGTGCCCGAAATCCAGCAGCTGAACGGTCTCGAACAACGACTTGAGCCCGCGCGCTTCGAAAGCGAGCCGCTTCTCTTCGATGACGTTCAGGCCGACCAAACCCAGATCACAGACATCTTCCTGCACCAAGTCGGGGATGTCGTCATCGCGAACAAACAACACGTCGAGCGGCATGTTCTCGCCATAACACATGAGTTGATCTTTGCCGCGGCTGTACTTCAGGCCGCAGCGCGACAGCAGATCCAGGGAGTTGTCGGTGAGACGGCCGCTCTTTTGAACGGCGATTTTGAGGCGCATCGAGTCCCCAGGTGGCTTGGCGCTATGCATTGAGCTTCAACCGTTCGGTCACGGCGCGATAGCCGCCATTGCCCGACATCAGAAAGCGCGCGACGCGGCCGATAGTGGTGACGCTCACGCCGGTTTGCTTGTGAATTTCACGATAGGCGAGGCCGCGCTCCAATAGCTCAACGACCGCCCAGCGGTCCGCCATGGCCTGCAGCTCGGCGGGTGTGCACAGATCGCGAAAAAAGCTGCGGCACTCGTCGATCGAGCGCAGCGCCAGAATCGCGCCGCACAGCGCCCGCTCGTGCTGCTGTTCTTGCCGTTGGGTCACCGGCCGATTGGTTTTCATGTCGTATCCTGATGCTGGTCTGAAATTACGTTCAATCATGTATTAACGCACTATTACATTAATACACTGGCAAACGCGAAGCAAGTGAGAGGCGGCTAAAATGCTTGACGCGCCCGGCGGGACTACCTAAAATTCAACGGCTTATCTAGACCGGCTGAGGGAAAGGCCCTTAGAAGCCGGGGCAACCAACGATATGTCTCCTTGAAAAGGGAGCATCGGAACGGTGCCAACTCCTGCGGTGATGCGCCTTAAAGTCGCGGATCCGGTAGATGGGCAGCCAATTGCGCGGGTTTCCCGCGAATTCAATGGGCTACGAGCCGATGCTCCAGGGGGTAATTGCCTTAAGGAGCTTGAGCTGGTGGCCGAAGATTCCCTCAATTCAATCGATGAGACTTTGCGTCTCGCGCCTTTCGATTTGCATTACGGCGACGAGCTGCCGGATGCGCGCGTGTCCTTTCGACTCGCGGGTAACGAGCAAGGACCCGTTGTCGTTGTGCTTGGCGGAATCTCCGCGCATCGCATCGTCACCGGCGCGCCGGACGAGGGCTGGTGGCCCGAGATGGTGGGGCCTGGACTCGGCGTCGACACACGCCAATATCGGGTATTGGGAATCGACTATATCGGCGGCCGCGGCGCCAGCGCGACGCCTGAGGTCGGCGGCAAATTTCCGCCCATCAGCTCGTATGATCAAGCCGAGGCGTTGAGCCAGATCGTCCGGCATTTGGGGCTGCGATCGCTGCATGCCATCGTCGGCGCCTCGTACGGCGGAATGGTGGCGCTGTGTTTTGCCGAGCGTCACCCGCAGCTCGTCGGGCACATCGTCGTGCTGAGCGCCGCCGACCGTTCTCAGGTCTTGTCGACCGCATGGCGCAGCGTGCAGCGCCAAATCGTGCGCGAGGCGATTGCGCGAGGCGACGGGGCGGGCGGACTGAAGCTCGCCCGGGCGTTGGCGATGGCGACCTATCGCAGCCCCATCGAGTTTGCGATCAGATTTGGCGGGGCGCCGAAACGCATGGCGGATCGGTTTCGATTTCCGATTGAAGAGTATCTGTTCGCGCGCGGCGATGATTACGTACAGAAATACCGTGCCGAATCATTCTTGACCTTGAGCGAATCCATCGATTTGCATGAGATGGATGCGACTCAAGTACACACGCCGGCAACATTGATTGCCGTGCGCGAGGATCAGTTGGTGCCGTTCAACGACATGCAGGCGCTATCGGCGCGCTTGAACGGTCCGCGCCAATTGATAGAGATTAATTCTATTTTTGGTCATGACGCCTTCTTGAAAGAAGGCGCGGCCCTCACCCCCATTATCAAGCACGCCCTTGCGGAGCAGCAGCCATGAACAGCAAAGTGACGCCTAAAAACATTGCGACTCGATCCGTTCGCGCCGGTCTCGAGTCGGACCCGCACCACGGTTCCGTGGTGCCGCCGATTTACCTGTCGAGTAATTTTGCATTTCAAAGCTACCGTCAGCCGCGCAAATACGATTACACGCGTTCCGGGAACCCGACGCGCGATCAACTGGCCGGCGCGTTGGCGGATCTGGAAGGCGGTGCCGCAGCAATTGTCACCTGCACGGGTTTGGCCGCCATCACGCTGATCTTGGCGACGCTCCCGGCCGGCGCGCGCGTGCTCGCGCCTTACGATTGCTACGGTGGCACCTACCGCCTGCTCGCGGCGCTGCACGCGAAGGGAAATCTGGTCGTGAATTTCATCGATCAAAGCAACCCGGCGGAGCTCTCCGCGGCGCTCGAGGCGAAACCTAAGCTCGTGTGGATTGAAACACCCAGCAATCCCTTGCTGCGCGTGGTCGATATTCGCGCGATCACGGACGCCGCGCACGCGGCCGGCGCGTTGACCGCGGTCGACAATACGTTCTTGTCGCCGATCTGGCAGCAGCCCATCGCCCACGGCGCTGACTACGTGATGCACTCCACCACCAAGTATCTGAATGGTCACAGCGACGTCGTCGGCGGCGCCGTTATTGCGGCGACGCAGGAGCTGCACCAGACCCTGGCATGGTGGGCAAACGCCATCGGCGTTACCGGCGCGCCATTCGACAGTTTTCTGACGCTGCGCGGTCTGCGCAGCCTGCACGCGAGGATGCGCGTGCACGCCGAGAATGCCGCGATCGTGGTCGAGTTTCTAACCCGGCATCCTGAGGTGCTGCGCGTTTACTACCCGGGTCTCGCCGGCAATCCGGGCTATGAAATCGCATGCCGGCAGCAAAGCAGCTTCGGCGCGATGCTGAGTTTCGAACTCGGCGGCGGCGAGACTGCTATCGAGGCGTTTCTCACCGGTCTGCAATGTTTTACGTTGGCCGAATCCTTGGGCGGTGTTGAAAGCCTGATTGCTCATCCGGCGAGCATGACGCATGCCGGCATGGAGGAATCAGCGCGGCTACTAGCGGGGATTAGTCCGGGGCTGCTCCGCGTCTCGGTGGGCATCGAAGACCCAGGCGATCTTGTCGCGGATCTACGCGAGGGCCTGGAGCGAGCCGCTAAAGTGCGGCCAGCACCGCGTCGGCAGCTGCGCGCGTCGTAATCGCTTTTCCCGCGGCCGCCAGATCGGCGGTGAGCGCGCCGGCGTTGATCGCCTGGTCGACTGCTCTCTCGAGCGCCTGCGCTTCGGCGTTAAGACGCAGGGCGTAGCGCAACAGCATCGCTGCGCTCAAGATTGCCGCATACGGATTGGCGATGCCGCGGCCGGCGATGTCGGGCGCGGACCCATGAATGGGTTCGAACACGCCACCGCGCGGGTTGGCGGAGAGCGACGCGGAGGGCAGCATTCCCAAGGATCCGGCCAGCATGGACGCTTCATCGGTGAGAATATCGCCGAACATGTTTTCGGTCACGATGACATCGAAGTCGCGCGGCCTTTGCAAAAGGTGCATGGCCGCGGAGTCCACCAGCATGTGTTCGACTGTCACGTCGGGAAATTCGACCGGCATGATGAGATTCACGGTGGAGCGCCACAGGCGCGAGGTCTCCAGCACGTTAGCCTTGTCCACCGAGGTCAATTTTTTGCGGCGGACGCGCGCCAGGTTGGCGGCGAGCCTGACGACGCGCTCAATCTCCGCCGAGGTATAGCGGCACACGTCCACAGCTTCTGTGGCCGTGCGAGACTTCTCACCGAAGTAAATGCCGCCCGTGAGTTCTCGCACCACCATGATGTCGACGCCGCGCAATATCTCGGCTTTGATCGGCGAGGCATCGAGTACCGCGGGGTGGGGTACGACGGGGCGCAAATTGGCGAACAGCCCGAGCGCCTTGCGCAGCTGCAGTAAGCCCTGTTCGGGGCGAACCTTGGCATTCGGGTCCGACCATTTTGGGCCGCCCACCGCCCCCAGCAATACCGCGTCCGCCTGCATCGCCAGGCCCAGCGTGGCAGGCGGCAAAGGCTCGCCGGCCGCGTCGATGGCGGCGCCTCCCAACAGCGCTGCTTCGAATACGAAGCGATGACCGAAACGGGTTGCCACTGCCTCGAGTGCGCGCACCGCCTCGGCCGTGACTTCCGCGCCGATGCCGTCGCCGGCGAGCACTGCAATCCTTGCCAGCATCAGCCGCGTGCCGCCTCGAAACGCTCGATGTCGTCGAGCTTGCCGCGTAAGTAACTGAATTCGTCCAAGCCGTTCAGCAGGCAGTGGCGCGCGAAGAGTTCGATGGCAAAAGAAATCGATGCGCCCGTCGGCAGTGTCAGGCGCATGGCTTCGAGGTCAATATCGAGCATGGCGCCGGGGTGGTGCAGCAGCCATTGCGACGGCTCTTCATCGACGACGACGGGCAGCAGGCCATTCTTCAGGGCATTGCCGCGAAATATATCGGCGATCTCGGTGCTGATGACTGCGCGAAATCCATAGTCATGCAACGCCCAAGCCGCATGTTCGCGCGACGAGCCGCAGCCGAAATTGCGCCCCGCCACCAGAATCTGCGCACCGTGAGCTTCGGGGCGATTCAACACAAATTCGCGTTTTGGCGCGCCATCCTCTTGATAGCGCCAATCGGCAAATAGTTGCCGACCTAAGCCTTCCTTGGTCGTGGTGGTCAGAAACCGCGCCGGAATGATCTGGTCGGTGTCGATGTCGGTGGATGCGATGACGACGGTTCGCGAAGTGATGCGCTTCAACGGCTGCATTACAGCAACTCGCGCGGGTCGGTGATGCTGCCCTTGACGGCGCTGGCCGCCGCGGTCAACGGACTGACAAGCAGCGTTCGCGCGCCTTTTCCTTGACGGCCTTCGAAATTGCGATTGCTGGTGCTGATGGAATATTGCCCCGCCGCCACCGTATCGCCGTTCATGCCCAGGCACATCGAGCAGCCGGATTCGCGCCAGTCCGCGCCGGCGGCTTTGAAAATATCGGCCAGCCCCAACGCTTCGGCTTGATGCTTGATCTGCTGCGAGCCTGGCACGATGAGCAAGTGCACGCCTTTGGCGACCTTGCGTCCTTTGAGTATAGTTGCGGCCGCTTGCAAATCCTCCAGCCGTCCGTTGGTGCAGCTGCCGATGAAAACCACGTTCACGGTCTTGCCAATCATGGCCTCGCCGCAGTGAAATCCCATGTAGCGCATGGCCTTATCGAATACCTCATCGCCTTGTCGATCGGGTATCGCAGCGCCGATGGGAACGACCATCCCCGGGTTCGTACCGTAGGTGATCATCGGTTCAATACGCTCGGCATTGACCTCGACCGACGCGTCGAATCGAGCTTTAGGATCCGTTACGAAGGTGCGCCAGCGCGCCTCGGCGGCCTCCCAATCCTGATCGCGCGGTGCCCGAGGTCTACCGCGCAAGTATTCGTACGTGACCTCATCTGGCGCAATCATGCCGGCGCGCGCCCCGGCCTCGATCGACATATTGCACACGGTCATGCGCTCGTGCATTGCGAGAGCGCGCACGGTCGAACCGCGATATTCCAATACATGGCCGGTGCCGCCTGATACGCCGATCTGTCCAATGATGGCGAGGATCAAATCCTTTGCCGTGACGCCGGGCTGCAACTGACCTTCGATATTGACGGCCAAGCTCTTAGGCTTGCGCTGCAACAGGGCCTGCGTGGCGAACACATGGCCGACTTCGGTTGTGCCGATCCCGAAGGCGAGGGCGCCAAAAGCCCCATGTGTACTCGTATGGCTGTCTCCGCACACAATGGTCATACCCGGTTGTGTGCAGCCGAGTTCAGGGCCGATGATATGTACGATGCCGCGGCGCGCATCGCGCATGCCGAACAGCTCCAGGCCGAATTCGGCGGCGTTTTCCTCCATCTGGCGCACTTGTTTTGCGGCGGCGTCCACCTTGATCGGCACGGATCCGAACACCTGGGCGGTGTGGGTGGGGGTCGAATGATCCATGGTCGCGAGCGTGCGGTCGGGGCGGCGAACCGGCAGCCCATACTGTCTTAGCATGCTGAACGCTTGTGGTGTCGTCACCTCGTGAACGAGGTGCAAATCGACGTACAGGACGGCGGGCGTGTCGCGCGTTTCGGCAACGACCTCATGCGCCGACCAGACCTTGTCGAATAACGTGCGTGGCGTCATGCGTGCCCTATGTCAGCCCGCTTCCAGCCAAGGCATGCGAGCGCGCAATTTCGCGCCAACTTTCTCGATCGAGTGGCTCAAATCCGCCTTGAGCAGTTTTTTATACTTGTGCCGGCCCCCGCGGTTTTCCGCAATCCACTGCCGCGCGAATTTTCCTTGCTGAATTTCCGTGAGAATTTTGCGCATCTCTTTTTTGGTTGCCTTGTTCACGATGCGGGGTCCGCGCGTGAGGTCGCCGTACTTCGCCGTCTCGCTGATGAAGCGGTGCATTTTCGTAATGCCCCCTTCATGCAGCAGATCGACGATCAGTTTGAGTTCATGCAGGCACTCGTAATAAGCCACTGCGGGCTGATAGCCTGCTTCCACCAGCGTCTCGTAGCCCTTGACCACCAGTTCCGTCGCACCGCCGCACAGTACCGCCTGTTCGCCGAACAGGTCGGTTTCCGTCTCCTCGGCAAAGGTGGTTTCCAGAACGCCGCCGCGCGTTCCGCCGATGCCGTCGGCATAGGCCAGCGCGTTGGCCTTGGCCTGCTTGGAGGGATTTTGCGCCACCGCGAGGAGACACGGCACGCCGCGGCCCTGTTGGTACTGGCGCCTCACCAGGTCCCCCGGACCTTTCGGTGCGATCAATACCACGTCAAGATCCTTGCGCGGTTTGATCTGCTTGAAATGAATATTGAAGCCGTGGGCGAACAGCAGCGTCGCGCCCTGTTCAAATCCCAATCGCAGTTCGGCATACAAAGATTTTTGCGTCAGATCCGGGACCAGCATCGCGACCAATTGCGCGCCATTTATGGCCGCGACGGGCTCCGCGACTTGCAGGCCATCCTTCTTGGCTTTTGTCCAGCTTTTGCCTTTACGCACCCCGACCACCACATCGTAGCCGCTGTCGCGCAAATTGAGCGCGTGCGCGCGCCCCTGACTGCCGTAGCCGAGAACCGCGATGCGCGCACCACGCAGTGCCTTCTTGTCGACGTCCTTTTGGAAATACAAATGCATTCAAATCTCTCCATTCGTGAGTACTGCGCCGCAGTCCGCGCGGAGTTAATATATAGCATGCGCAGAATCACGCGAAGCGGGCAGGAGACATTGCATTAGCGGCGCGGTCAACCCGTTGTGGTTGTTATACGAAGATGAAGTGGAAGGCTGGCGCCTGCGCCAAGAGCTGCTCGCGCGGCAATGGCTCGCTGAGCAAAATTTCAAGGCTGAGAAACATCGCGTCGTATTGCTGCCAGATTCCGGCGGCGGCATGGCCTGCGCCGCAGCAGGGCTGGGTAAGCGGCAGGGAGAGTTATCGCTGTGGCACGCGGCGGGATTGGCTGAGAGGCTGCCGGCGCGCCGCTTTCGGCTGGCGCAAGAATTCGGCGCAGCGGAGGCCACCCAGCTGGCTTTGGGTTTTGCTTACGGCGCTTATCGCTTCGATCGGTACCGCTCTTGTAAGAACGAATTGGCGACACTCGAGCCGCCGTCGAACGCCGATATGGCATATGTCGCCAATGCCGCGGAGTCGCTGCGCATGGCGCGCGACTGGATCAATACGCCGGCCGGCGACTTCGGCCCGGCGCAACTGGCCGCCGCGGCGCGCCAGATTGCCGCTCGTCATCAGGCTGGGTTCAAGGAGTGGGTAGGCCCGGATCTGCTGGCTGCAAACTTTCCCGCGATTCACGCCGTGGGACGGGCGAGCAGCGAAGCGCCGCGCCTGGTTGAATTGCGCTGGACGCCCCCTGGCGGCGAGGCATACCCAAGCGTAACGCTCATCGGAAAAGGGGTGTGTTTCGATAGCGGTGGTTTGGATATCAAACCGAGCTTCGGCATGGCGCTCATGAAGAAAGATATGGGAGGCGCCGCGGTGGCGCTAGCGCTCGCCCACCTGCTGATGAGCGCCAAGATCCGCGCCCAGCTGCGCGTGTTGGTGCCGGCGGTGGAAAATGCCATCAGCGGCAACGCCTACCGGCCGGGCGATGTGCTCGCGACCCGCAAAGGCCTCACGGTCGAGGTGGGGAACACCGACGCGGAGGGCCGGCTGATTTTATGCGACGCCCTTGCTTTTGCGGATGCCGAACATCCCGCCTTGATCATCGATTTCGCCACGCTGACCGGCGCGGCGCGGGTCGCGCTCGGACCTGAGCTTCCGGCTCTTTTTGGCAATGAGGAACGCGTCGTGCAGAACCTCGCGCGGGCAGCCGCTGCCGAACACGATCCGCTTTGGCCGATGCCATTGTGGGCCGGCTATGACGATGAGCTTGCCAGCAAAATCGCTGATTTGAACAATGTTGCCTCCTCGACTTACGCCGGCGCGATTTTCGCAGCCTTGTTCCTGAAGCGCTTCGTCACCGAATCGCCCTGGGTGCATATCGATCTATATGCGTGGAATTCCAAGGACCGTCCCGGCCGCGGTGTCGGCGGGGAGGCTCAGGCGCTGCGAGGCGTCTATCGTTACTTGGTCGAGCGCTTCGGTATTGCGTAAGCTTCCGGGCATGCCTAAGAAATCTGCCGCCGTCGACACGCGCCGCCACTCACGCTTGGTGGTCGATGGCGTAAAGCAGGCGCCGAGCCGATCGATGCTGCGTGCCGTCGGCTTCGGCGATGCCGACTTTGAAAAACCTCAAGTGGGCGTTGCGTCGACATGGAGTAACTTGACGCCCTGCAATATGCATATCGACGAACTCGCTCGCCTGGTGGCCGAGGGCGCCGATGGGGCGGGAGCGAAGGCCGTCACCTTCAATACCATTACGGTGTCCGACGGAATCTCGATGGGCACGCCCGGCATGCGTTATTCGCTGGTATCTCGGGAAGTCATCGCCGATTCGATCGAGACCGTCGTGGGTGCGCAAGGTTTCGACGGCGTGGTCGCCATTGGCGGCTGCGACAAGAACATGCCCGGCTGCATGATGGCGCTTGTCCGCCTCGACCGACCGGCGGTGTTTGTGTATGGCGGCACAATCCGTCCCGGCGCCGACAAGCGCGACATCATTTCGGTCTTTGAGGCCGTTGGCGGGCATGCCCAAGGAACGGTATCCGAGCAGCAACTGAAGTTCGTGGAGCGCACGGCGATTCCCGGGCCAGGCGCCTGCGCCGGCATGTATACCGCGAATACCATGGCATCCGCGATCGAAGCCATGGGAATGAGTTTGCCGAACAGCTCGGCACAAGACGCCATCTCGACCCAGAAGCGCGACGATTGCCAAAGAGCCGGCGCCGCCGTTGTTAACCTAATCCGGCGCGGCATTACACCCCGCCAAATTGTGACTCGCGAGGCGCTGGAGAATGCGATTACCGTGGTAATCGCGCTCGGTGGCTCGACCAATGCTGTACTGCATCTACTGGCGATAGCTTCCTCTGCCGGCGTCAAACTGAAAATCGATGACTTCACCCGCATCGGCAAGCGCGTACCGGTGTTGGCGGATTTGCGGCCGAGCGGCCGATATTCGATGTCGGAGTTGGTTGCGGTGGGCGGCATTCAACCGTTGATGAAAACGCTGTTGGATGCGGGCTTGCTGCATGGCGATTGCCTGACGGTAACCGGCGCGACACTGGCCGATAATCTTCGCGACGTGGCGGCGTACCCGGATGGACAGCCGATCGTCCGGCCATTGAGCGATCCGATCAAGAAAAATAGCCACTTGGTGGTGTTGTATGGAAATCTTGCGCCCGAGGGCGCGGTTGCAAAGATTACAGGGAAGGAGGGCTTGAGCTTCAAGGGCAACGCGCGCGTCTTCAATTCCGAAGAAAAGGCGCTCGAGGGAATCTTGAACGGCAAAGTGAAGGCCGGCGATGTCGTGGTAATTCGCTACGAAGGTCCCAAGGGCGGTCCCGGCATGCGCGAAATGTTAAGTCCCACGAGCGCCATCATGGGTAAGGGTTTGGGCAAAGAGGTTGCGCTCATTACCGATGGCCGGTTCTCCGGCGGCAGTCATGGATTCGTCGTGGGCCATATGTCGCCGGAAGCAGCGCTCGGCGGCCCGCTGGCCCTGGTAAAGACCGGGGATGAGATCACGATCGATGCGCAGCGCCGTGAAATCACGCTGCACGTCGCTCCCGCAGAGCTTAAGCGCCGCCGTAGATCTT
>Ga0302326_10003741_pt1 | contig 35705 bp, 28 predicted proteins | sample Palsa_T0_3_FD_202264 | JGI IMG/M metagenome (GOLD analysis project Ga0302326, IMG submission 202264) | Peat permafrost microbial communities from Stordalen Mire near Abisko, Sweden - Palsa_T0_3 | ecosystem: Environmental > Terrestrial > Soil > Palsa > Peat permafrost | place: Sweden: Abisko...
CCGATCGGAACCGGCGGCGGCGTCAGCTACACGGTTCAGCGGCCCTTCTACCAGGACTTTGTCCCCAACATGGCCAACACGGTGCCGGGCCAGACACTCGACCAGCTGACCCCGACGTTTGAGGCGCTCTACGGCCAGCCGGCCAACTTCCCGGGACGCAACGTTCCGGACATCTCGAGCAATGCCGATCCCCAGACCGGCTACGTGGTGTACTACACCTCGAGTGTCAGCGGCGCGCTGGGCGAGTACATCTACGGTGGCACGAGTTTCGTCGATCCGGAGCTGAACGGCATCGCGTCGCTCTTCGTGCAGGCGCTGCACGGGCGTATCGGGCTCCTGAACCCGGCGCTCTACCAGATCTTGACCTCACCGGCCGCCTACCGCGGCCGCAACCCGGCGTTCCGTGACATCACGCAGGGCAACAACTGGTACTGGAAGGCGGGTCCGGGCTACGACCAGGCCACCGGCGTGGGTGTGCCTGACGTCGCGAACCTGCTGCAGGCGCTTTCGTACTACATATACTGATAATCCGTAGCGAACGTTGAGTGCTGCGGGGCGGCGCTTGCCGCCCCGCTTTTTTTGCGCCGCTGATTTTCAGCGGCTGGAGCATTTGGCGGGTGGGCCTTGCACCCACTGGAAAACGCCGCCTTTTCACGGCGCACACGCGTTGCAGGCATTGACGAGCGTCTGCTGTTGGGCGGATCGTTAGCCTATGAAACGGTCCACTCCTGACAAACAGCTACCCAAGCCCGACGTGAAACTAAGCGATGCGCAGAGCATTGATGTGAAGTACGGTCTCGAGCCGGCAATCGATCCCAGCGTATCCGGGGACGATGGCGGCGCCCCAGGCGGATTGCAATTTCACTTGGTCGAGTGCCCGTATTGCGGCGAGAGCTTCGAGACGCCAGTTGACACGAGTTCCGGCTCCGCACGCTACGTCGAGGACTGCCAGATCTGCTGCCAGCCGATCGAGTTCAGACTCGAAGTCGATCATGCTGGCGTACTCCAGTCACTATCGACCCTGCGCAGTGATTAATAACTAACGCTATTTCCAAGAGGACATGAACATGGATGGAGGGATTACACGGCGTGCGCTGGTGAAGGGCGGCCTGATTGCGGGCGCGCTCGTTCCGGTTGCAGGCCTCTTTATCAGTGGCGCTGCTCATGCCGACTTGCCGGCGCTGGATCCGAGTGATCCGGCTGCGAGAGGGCGCGATTACGTCACAAGATCGGCGAAGTCCGATGCATATTGCGGGAATTGTTCGCTCTATAAGAAGACGGGAGATTCGATCGGTTCCTGCGCGCTCTTCGCGGGAAAGAGCGTAGCGTTCGCCGGGTGGTGCAGCGGGTGGGTGAAGATCGGAGCCCCTTAGTTTTTTCGCTGCGGGCGCTGTCCCGGCGCGGGCAGCTTCCGTCGAGAGCTTCGTCAAGAGCTACTACGACGGGGGTTACGGTACGCTCCGATGGGACTCTGGAGTTAAAAATGGGAAGCGAAGTCTTTCACGGATGGGACGACTTTCTTGTTGCCGAGGTCGGAGCTTCAGCGGCACTCGCCGGATTGTTGTTCGTCGCTATCTCGATCAATCTCTCATCGATTCTGAAATATCCACACTTGCCGACCCGTGCGATAGAAGCGCTCACTACACTGCTGTGCGTGCTTGTTACCTGCAGCTGGGCTCTCGTGCCGGGGCAGACACACTTTACCTATGGTCTTGAAATTGGAGGAACTGGACTTGTGGCGTGGGCCGTTCAGACGACTGGCCTGATTCTGACCCGGAAATCGGGCTACGAATACCTTCCACGATTCCTGTTCAACCAACTTCCGCCGCTCCCCTTTGTTGTGGCAGGCGTTATGCTGGTGCTACATCAGCCGAGTGGGATCTATTGGATTGTTCCAGGGACTCTGCTGTCCCTTGTCGCTGGCGTCTACTGTGCTTGGGTGCTGCTCATTGAGATTCAGCGCTAGACGTGCGCCGTCAACACGGCGGCGCGGGAAAAGGGTGAACAGCTGCTTTGGCGATGACAGCAGTTGAGAGAGAGCGACTGCATCCGTGGCCGACATACGCAGGCGTCCAACTGAGCCCCCTTGTGCACGCTGCGCGTCCCCGCGCCCTTCTTTTCTGTTGCTGCGGAACAAATTCGCGTCCGAAAGCGTCCGAGGGATGACCCACTGGCTTGTTAGGGAGCGAACGATGTTCTTCCCGATGCTGGCGGCTGTCTCCATCGCGGTTGCCAGCCAAGCAGCGCTACCATCCACTTGCCACTTCCGCCACTCTGACGCCCGATGGACCGGCTCGTGCGGCACGGTCTTCGACGAGAACCCGATCTTCACGATCGCACCGGCCAACTCGATCACGACGGGAGTGTGGAAGCAGGGGATTAAGCCGCAGGCGGTTTGGGCTGGAACGCTCACCAATGCAGGAGATCCTGACTACCCTATTGAAATTGAGGTCTACTCCGGGGGAACCGGCCTCCTGCGATCAGAATATGGTTGGTTCAACATCTCCGGATTTTCCTCCGACGACTTGACCGTGCGCTTCCAGATGGACACATCGCACCAGGTTTCACCAGGACCCCTCGATCGCGCAATCCTCGAGCGCGCCAACGCCCTGCTGAGCTCCCCCGCGGTCTGGAACCGAGCGGACGATCGCAACTGCGCGCCGACCGCCACCACCTGGAGCATCTATTGCGCGACCGAGCGGGCGACAATAGAAGTCACCGGTGCCTTCCACCATCGCGGGCCGGCGATGGAATTACTGCGGCAAATCGTGGAAGAACGCACGGAAGGCCGGGGCTACCATCACCGTCTCATGGATTACAACAACGATCCGGCTTCCCCCGCTGACCGGCGACCTGAAGGGTGGACGCGGGCGGCCTGGCGACGTTAAGCGACGCGACGGACATTGCCCGCCTGGCGATGAGTCATCAATTCGCCGTGAATGCCAACGAGCGCCTTCAGGCACGCAGTTGCCTTAGACGCTCGGTGCGGGTTCCATCGAAATCGCGGGCGAGGCGACGCAGAAGCTGTCCTGATTCCACGGCGGTTAGCGGCGGACTCAGGAAAAATCCTTGCACTGACGTGCAGCATTCTTCCTGCAAGAACAGCAGCTGTGCGAGGTCCTCCACGCCTTCCGCCACGACCTCTAGCTTGAGCGTCTTTGCCATGGCAATTATCGTCGCCGCAATTACCCTGTCTTCGCCGTTATTCTGAACCCGCCGGATAAATGAACCATCTATCTTCAGTCGGTCGATTGGAAACTCCCTTAGCCGACCGAGACTTGAATAACCAGTGCCGAAATCATCGATGGAGATCTGGACCCCAATCGCCTTGAGCTCCCCGAGTACCTGCCTCGTCCAGTCCTCATTCGCCATGATCACGCTCTCAGTGATCTCTAGTTCGAGCGCAACGGCGGGCAAGCCCGTCTCGCGCAACACGGCCGCAACGAGTCCGGGGAAACCCCGCTGGGCCAGCTGCAGTCCGGACACATTCACGGCAATGCGTCCGGCCGAAAGGCCCTCATCGAGCCACGCTTTGGCTTGCATACATGCGGCGCGCAGGACCCACTCGCCAATGGGCAGGATCATGCCAGTCTCTTCTGCGACTGGAATGAAATCTAAGGGTGGTACTTGCCCGAGTTCCACGTTGGCCCAGCGAAGCAGCGCCTCCATGCCGACGATCAACCCGGTACCCAAGTCAAACTGCGGTTGGAATCGCAGCGAGAGTTCGTTGCCTGCGATGGCGCCCGACAGCTTGCCCTCCATGGTCAGACGCTTTAAAGCATTCGCATTCATCGAAGGTTTGAAGAAGGTGAATGTGCCGGGACCCTGACGTTTGGCAAAATACATCGCGAGGTCGGCGCTTTTGAATAGCGTTTCGAAATTCTCGCCATCGGCAGGATAGATGGCAATGCCGATGCTGGGGGTCACCATGACCTCGTGCCGTGCGAGCAGAATGGGTCGCATGATCGCCACCAAAATACGGCTGGCGACAATCCCGGCCTCCTCTGGAGCATCGATAAGCGGCATCAGGAACATGAACTCATCGCCCCCAAGCCTGGAAAGATCTCCATCGCCGCTACCCTCGGGTATCCCAATATGGTCGCTGCTGCGCACCGCCTCGCGCAGGCGCAATGCCGTCATGCGTAGTAAATCGTCTCCGACACTGTGACCGAGGGTATCGTTGATGCGTTTGAATTTGTCGAGATCGATGCAAAGCAACGCCAACTGGCGCTTATTCGTTCGGGCATCCTCCATTGCACTTGCCACCCGGCTGCGGAAATGCTCGCGGTTCGGCAGACCCGTCAGCTGATCGTAATACGCAAGCCGGCGGATCTGTTCGGCGGCCGCCCGACGATCCGTGACGTCGCGGGCGAGAACAATGAAGTGCGGGGTCTGACCTGGATCCACGGGCCTGGACACGGAGAGCTCGACCCAGGCCGTTCCACCTGGCAGCCGCAACTCAAGCTGCTTGCCGATCGACAGGCCGGTTTCGTACGCTTCCTGTATCGCTGAGCGGCACACACGCGCGGCTTCCGGTGAGAGTACTTCCTCCACGGTCTTGCCAATGAAATTCTCGACCGGTGTGGGCAGCAATTCCGAGTGCGGCGGATGGTACTGAACGTAGCGTCCCTCAATGTCGAGCTCGAACAATAGATCAGGGAGCGCGGTCAACAGTGCCGTATTGCGGGCCTCGGCGGTTCTGAGATCCAGCACAGCCTGATAGGCGCGCAGCAGATACCGTACGCGATGACCAAGCAGCGTCCAATTGATCGGCTTGGCTATGAAGTCGGTGGCCCCCGCGTTGTAGGCCGCGTCGACGGAGCGAAAATCGTCGAATCCGGTGACCATGACGATTGGTAGCAGCGGACCAGCCTCGAGACGCAGTGCCGCACAGACGTCGTATCCGCTCAGACCTGGCATGTCCACATCGAGCATAACCATGTCACTCGGCTTGCCGCGGAACTGCTCCAAGGCATCCGTACCGTCGACCGCCGTGCTGACAGCGAAGCCGGCCTTTTGCAAAGCCGCGCGCATCAACATAATCGCCGTGAGATCATCATCGACGATTAAAATCGTCTTGGTCGCTGTCGTCACGCCGCCTCCTGCAGAATCTCATACATGCGGGCAACGGCACGTTGATGTTCGGGCCTGACCTGTATTAAGAGCTCGCGGGCATCTGCGAGTCGTCCCTCGCGCCCGAGCTGCTCCAGCCGACGATAGAATTCCGACAGAGTTTTCGCACCGACGTTGGCGGTGCTCGATTTCAAAGCATGAGCCGCGGCGGCCAACTGCCCACCGTCGCGCGCGAGTATCGCGTTCTCGATACGCGTCACAGAGTCGCCCGCAGACTCAATAAAGATGCGCAAGATTGTCTTCACGAGATCCATGCCGCCGGCAGGATCGAGTTCACGCACGCTCTGCAACTCCCGTAGGTCAATGGCATCGGACCCCGCTACGACTGAGGCATCCCGTGCGTCGGCGGCCTCGAGTGCGGTATTGGTACTGCTCGCCTCGCCCGCGCGCGGAAGCCATCGGGCGAGTAGCGCCTGTAGTTGCGCGAGCTTGAATGGTTTTGGCAGAAAATCGTTCATGCCCGCTTCGAGGCAGTTCTGCTCATCACCCTGCAGCGCGTTGGCGGTAACGGCGGCGATCGGCAACCGCTCACCGCGCCCCAATGGCAGTCGGCGGATCGCTGCGGTGGCCTGGAATCCGTCCATCACCGGCATCTGGCAGTCCATCAGCACTAAGTCAAAGTCGCATTTCTGCACCAGCTCGAGCGCCTCTTGTCCGTTGCTGGCGAGAGTGACTTGCACGCCGAGGCTCTTCAACATCGCGTTAACGACTTGCTGATTGGTCGGATTGTCCTCGGCCACCAGTACTCTTCGCTGCATTGAAAGTCCGCTGTCTACCGACACGGCAGTGAGTGCATCGATGCGTGGCGCAGCAGGCGCCAGGATGCTGCACAGGACGCGGAGCAGGTCGGCGCGCCGAATTGGCTTGTTGAGGAAACGCAGGATGCCGGAGGCCCGCCTGTCCGGGTCGGCCAAGTTGGACGCGGTGGACGTCAGCATCACGAGCGGGGTAGCGGCCAACTCAGGCCGTCGCTGGATCGCGTTGGCCAGTTGCAGTCCATCCATTCCGGGCATGTGCATGTCGAGGATGCTGAGCGCAAAGGAAGAGCCCGCACGGGCCGCCTCCGCCATCAATTCCAGGGCTTGCTCGCCGGTGCGTGCGCACGTCACGCGCATGTGCCAGCCTTCGAGTTGCTGCTGCAGGATCTCGCGGTTGGTCTGGTTGTCATCCACGACCAGCACGCGTGCGCCCTCGAGGGTCGTCGGCTCCAGGCGTTCCCGCGGCAGGGCTCTTGCTTTCGCCAGATGCAGGCTGACGATAAATCGTGAGCCGTGGCCCGGGGAGCTCTCAGCGCGAATCGTGCCGCCCATTAAAGTCAGCAGGCGGCGGGAAATAGCCAGGCCAAGGCCGGTACCGCCGTATCGGCGGGTGGTCGAACCATCGGCCTGCGAGAAGTGCTCGAATATTCTGTCGAGCGTTTCCGGTCCAATCCCAATGCCGGTGTCCTCCACGGCCAGGCTCAGAGCGACGTCAGTGTCGGTCTCACTCTCCAACCGCAAGCGCACGACGACTTCGCCGTGGTCGGTGAACTTGATCGCATTGCCAATCAGATTGGCCAAGACCTGGCGCAGACGCAGCGGGTCGCCACGCACGCCTGGCAGCGCGGAGTCAAGCGGCGTGAACTGCGCCGCCAGTTCAAGGCCTTTCTTCTGGGCAGAGTGTGCGAACATTGCCAGAGTCTCCTCGACCAGATCGACGAGGCTGAAGGCGACGGACTCCAGCGCCATGTTCCCGGACTCGATCTTGGAGAAATCAAGAATGTCGTTGATGACGCCCAGCAGATGCTCGCCGGAGGTCTGAACCGCAACACCCCACTCGCGCTGCCTGGGTGTGAGCTCGCTGGCCAGAAGCAGCTCATTCATTCCGAGCACACCATTCAATGGGGTACGAATCTCATGGCTCATGGTTGCCAGAAACTCGCTCTTCACCCGACTCGCAGCCTCTGCCGTCTCCTTGGCATGTTGCAGATCGGCGGTGCGCTCTGCGACTTGCTCCTCGAGATGATCGCGCTGGGCCGCCAGGTGGGCATCGCGCTCCTCGATGTTTTCGAGCATGCCGTTGAAGCCCCGGGCGAGTGCGTCCAATTCTGCGATGTCGCTGCAGGCCGCCCGCACTCGGAAATCGGCTGATCCCGATACCCGATCCGTCAACTTGGTCAATTTCGCTAAGGGCCGCAGTACTGAGAGATTCAGCCGTCGTAGCATCAGACTGCTGACCATCAGCGCTATGGCGACCGCGAAGAGCGTGACGAGCATCTGCGAGGCGAGCTGCCGGTAGAGTCCTGCAACGTCAACACGCAGATACAAGGTTCCGGGGCGTGCGCCCTTAAACAGAACCGGCTGCAAGATGTCGATGTGCATCAACGTAATCGAGACGCTGGCGGATGGGGCATCAAGCGCTGCGGGTACAGGCACTTGTGCCTCACTACGGTAGGAAGCGAACAAGTGCCGCTGCTGCGTGTACAAGGCGGCGACGTGGACGTTCGGCGCATAGCGCAGCGTCTGCAGTAACTCCTGCGCTGCGGCCTCATCCTGAAACATCAGAGCGGCGGCGGCGCTTTCAGCCAACATCTTGGCCTGAACCTCGGTGGTGTTGGCGAGGTTGAAGAGCCCAAGCGTGAAGCTGCTGGCAATGATGATCGCCGCGACAATCGCGATCGCCGCAGACAGGGTGATCCGATTGGTGCGGCGCAGACGCGCACCGATCGAAACGCTCCGAGGCAGCGGATCACCTGCGATCATTGGAGCACCTCGGTCGCCAAGCTCAACAGCTTCGAGCTAAGTTTGAGATTCGCCGCCCGGGCAGCCGTGAGGTTGACTTCGAAGGTGATCTTGTTATTCACAACGTTCATGTTGAGAGCGACGCCCTGCCTGGCGGCGCCCGGCGCGTCCGCAACGGTCAGCACGGTGGCCCCGCGCAGAGTGGCCAGCACGCGCGAGATGCCGTCGCCCGATGGATTGACGATAAATACGACCTGGCAAATGCTCAGTCCCTCGGTACTGGTGACGCGGCGCACCGCAATGCGACGAGCCCCGACGGGTTTACCCTGCAGCCCATCTATTTCCTCACCGAACGGATCCCGACCGTACACGCACAGGTTCAGCGTTGAGCCTATGTCTGCGGGCCACTCGGTGAAGAGGGCGAAGTTGTAGAGAAACGCCGCTTTGAGGCGATATTCGGGCAGGTCATCGCTCACGGCCGCCTGTGCGAACGCAAAGAGCGCCAGGCCAAGGCACCATGCCGGCATGCGGGTGCTACGTGGCATCGCGATGCTCCACGGCGCGCGGTGCGTTCGGCGAGGGTGGCCCGCGGGAGGACAGCTGCGGAGCAGGCATCGAGGTGATCTTTAGTTGAAGCAGCTGCTCGAGGGGCATGTCGAGCAATTGATCCAGCGTGAAGGAGTTGGCAGTTCCCGGAACGGCCAATACGAGCGCGAGAGTGTACGCAAGCAAAAGCTTACGCCAGGAGCTCCTCGTGGCGGCTCGCCATTTAGCGCAAAGCGGTTGCAGTGACACGGTTCAGCGCGCGTAGTGCAGATCGGCGCGGACGCTGCGGCCGTCCTGCTCCAGCGATTCCTGCCAATGGTTGGCAGAGGCAGGTTCCGCATAGCGCTTGTCAAACAGATTCCCGATGCCCAGGGATACCTCGAGTCCCCGAGCCAGCGACTCCGTGCTCAGAAACAGGTTTGACAGGGCGTAGCCTCCCAGAGGCGCGCCATTCAGGGTCAAGCGCGAGCTGTCATAGCGCAGCTCGTAGCCCAAACGCACCCCGTCGATCGGTAGGGGGCTCGAGAGATTGAGCTTGCCCAGTATCTCGGGCGAGTTGGCCACCTCGCCGCCGCTGCGGTAGTTGGCATGTTGGATCGACACGCTCTCGCGCAGGCGTGCACCGAAATCCCACGTCTTGTCCGTCGAAAGCTCGATCCCACGCGTGTCGACTGGTTGGGTGTTTTGGTACTGCTCCGTAAGCCCGTTCTCCAAGAGAAGGTCGTGAAGGGTCCATTGGTAGACCGAGGCGCGCAGCGTCAGATCTCGGCCGACCCGGTGGTCCAGGTCGAATTCGAGTGTGTCGATGGTCTCATCGCCTAGCTGCAGAGAGGGCGCATCCGGCTCAAACCTGGCAAGGTCTTCGAAGGAGTTTGGGGCGCGATGCGCAACGCCATAGAGCGCCTTGGCCGTGGTCTCGGGCGTAGCGTCCCAGATGAGCGCCAGGCGCGGGCTCAAGGCAGTTCCGGTTTTCTCGTTGCTATCGACCCTGAGTCCGAGCGTCGCTGCGAGCGAGTTCAAAAGGCGCCATTCATCCTGGCCATACACGCCTACTCGATAGCCGGAGCCGGGGACGTAGACATCCAGGGCAGGCTTCGCGGGAACGATCTGCGACTGGTCGGTGTTGTAGTTATCCTGTGCCTCCAGGCCCAGCATCAGAATATGAGCGCCCAGCGCGGTCGATACGAGGCGCGCTTCGACCCCTACCAAGTCCGGCGTGGAAGGATAGGTATACATGGTGCCGCCGAAGCTCAGGTCCTCATTCGAGACGTCGTTGGCTGTGAACAGGCGTACGGATGCGTGCAGGGTGTCGCCGGCAAATTTGTCCTGATACTGCAGCTGCGTGAGCGCGTAACCGGTCTCCTGGTACTGACCGGGCACGAGAGGGTCCGACAAGTACGCCGCGGTCGGATCGTCCTTATGCTCAAAACCGTACACGACTTCGAACGACCAGGGTCCGCGTGCGATGCTTCCGAAGAACTGCCTGGTGCGATCACCATCAAGTCCCCAGGCAATTCCCGATTTTCCGGAGGCCCCGTAGTCGAAAAAGAGGTTCTGACCCTGAGCGTTCATGCCGCTCACGGACGTCATCACATCGACACCGTTGTCGAGACGCGCGCCCCAGCTGGCACGGCCCTCGATCAGTGACTGCGGCTCTTGATAGCCGACCGCAGCTTCAGCGCCATCCATTTCCGCGCCCGTGCGCGTGACAATATTGACGACGGCAAACATGGCATTCTGGCCGTATACCGCGCCACCTGGTCCGGGGATGAACTCGATGCGCTCGACCAGGTCCATGTCGATTGGAAGCTCCCGACCGGACGGTCCTGAGTCAAAGATCGGGTCATTGACGCGATTTCCGTTGATCGTAACCAGCACGCGGGTGTTGTAGTCCCCCGGCAGGCCAAAGCCCCTTACGCCGAGATAGGTGAATTGCCGGTCGTAGGTGACGTAAACGCCAGGCAGACTGGCCAAAGCCTGATCGAGAGTACGCCAGCCAAAGGCCCTGATCTCCTGGCGGGTGATGACGCTGACGGCGGCCCCAATCTGGGATTGCTTCTGCTCATATTTGGAGGCTCCGACGACGTCGATCTGCAGCAGCTGCTCGAGGCTCATGTCCGTCACGTCCGCCGCCGCGGCTTCGTGCAAGGCCATGACGCCTGTCAGGCATAGCAATAACCTGCGATAGCGAGAGATTTGTCCGAGCTGCCGAACCAACCACATGGTGTCAACGAGCTTTTGCACTCAGGATCTACGCACCGTACGTGCCCAGCTATGATCAAACTGGCTTCCCGCGCGGACCACGGTGCGGTGGCAGACACAGCCCAGCGCTCATTCGTGGGAATGAGATTCACGTCACATGTTGAACGCGGCGCACGCACATGCCGCAAGGTCAACGGTGGCAGGCAACTCCCCGAAGCAACTCCGACGCAGCCACCCGTGTTGCCCGGAAGGCAGAAACTTACGAACGGCAGAATGGGATCAAAGACCGGCAGCACTACCTGCGGGGGCCCGGCTTGTGTGGGTCGAACCCGCTCGCCGATCGCAGCTTTCAGATCGCCAAAGAAGGTGGCCCCATGCCCGGTCCTGGCGTTAACCTCGCAGGGGTCGAGCTACCTCAATGGGCGGCGGACCCATCCGCCGATTCATAGCTCAGTCGCGCACTAGCTACCAGCTGTCGCAACTGGTCTTCCGACTTGGCCCCCCGCGTAACGGCGCGAGTCCATTGATAGACAGCGTTGGTGTAGAAGTGAAGTCGGCCCAATTCAGTCAGAGCATCGTTTAGCGGCACCGAATACTCGCGCAGGTCCTCTGATGTCATTCCAGTCACGTCTGGAATCGGTGTGTCATGTTAGATACTCCCGAAAGTAAGATCTCCCATTTCTTGTTCCGTGTTCGCCTTTTCCGAATAAGACCCGGATGCTCCTCAGGGGTAGTTGATGTGCCGGCCGGCTTGGGGGGGCGCAGGCGCGGTCGCACCTGCATTGCTGGGAACGACGCCGTCGGGCGGTGGGCCCGGGAGTGTCAGGTTGGGATCGCCGTCTTCCATTGGTTCGCGGCTTTCAATTTGAATCGTAGGGCATGATTCCCGATGCCGACGTGACTGGCAATCGCATCCGCTACTACAGATAAACGGCTGGCAATTACGCCTTTGACTTACCGCTCGTGCCGCTCCTTTCTAAGAAGTTCAGTGCCCGCTCCTGGTCGACAGTTGCCTTGCCCCTCCACGCGAGGCAGCTGGGTGCTCGAGCGCCGCGCTGCGTCGCTACCACACCTCGCAGCGCTGCGTGCCGGTACGGACCATGGCCGCTCCCGTCTTGCAGCTGAAAGCACGCGCGAACTCCGTGAGGTTCGAGAGCGGGCCGACGACACGATACTTCGCGATCGGATGCGGATCCCCCTGAACCATGCGCCGTTGTTCTTCCGGGCGGATCTCATCTCCCCGCCATTGCCCCCAGGCGATGAAGAACTGCTGATCGGGCGTCAACCCATCGACGGTCGGTGCCGGGTGTTGCTGCTGCGCCTTGTGAAATGCCAGGAACGAAACCCTGACGCCTGCAAGATCGGCGATGCTTTCTCCCAGCACCAGCTGGCCGTTGTGATGGATGCCGGGCTCGATGAAATAGCCATCGAACTGGTGCGCCACGCATGCGGTGCGCTCATGAAAGCGCTTGAGATCCTCAGCAGTCCACCCGTTGCGCAGACGCCCCTGTGCATCGAACTGTGCGCCCTGATCGTCGAAGCCGTGACTGATCTCATGGCCAATGACCACTCCGATGCCGCCGTAATTCACCGCATCCACGGCCTTCGCATCAAATGCCGGTGGCTGCAGAATGCCCGCCGGAAAGAAAATCGCATTAAGCTGCGGGTCATAGCTGGCATCGGAAGTCGGCGGCGTCTCCTCAAAGCGGCCGCGCTCGGTGGGCTTGCCAATCAGCCCGCGGTCGTCGCTGACGTTCCAGGTGTTCGCGGCAAGCAGATCGCTCCAGTAATTGTCAGGAACGATGTCCAGTCCAGCATAGCTCTTCCACTTGTCCGGGTAGCCAATGTTCGGCTGGAGCGATGCGAGCTTCGCCAGTGCCTGTTCCTTGGTCTGCGGGCTCATCCAGGTAAGTCCACTCAGTGTGTCGTGCATCGCGGCGATGATATTGGCCACCATCTGCCGCGCACGTTCTTTCGCCGGAGGTGGAAAATACTTCTCGACGTACTTCTGCCCCAGGGCATCGCCCAGCAGGCGATCGGTGTCTTCAGCGCAGCGCTTCCAGCGCGGCTTGAGTTCCTTCGCACCGCCGAGATAGGCCTCGTAGAAGGCGAAGTTCTCCTCGACAAACGGCCTCGAGAGGCCCTCGGCCGAGGCATGCAGGAAATGCCAGCGCAGATACACCCGCCAGTCCGCCAGAGGGGTCTGCTGCAGCGCCCGGCTGACCTCGCGCAGAAACTTGGGCTCATCGACATTAAGCGCACCCTTGGGGATGACTGCGTCGGTGAAGTAGCTTTTCCAGTCGAAGGCCGGCGCGAGGCTCGTGAGCGCCGCAAACGACATCTTGTGATCGGTCGCCGCCGGGTTGCGCAGCGAGACGTTGTCGAGCGAGGCGAGCGCAAACGCCTTCTCCATCCGGAATACCCTCTGGGCGTCGTGCTGCGCCTGCGACGCCGGCGCGCCTGCCAGCTCCAGCATCTTGGAGACGTGCGCCAGATACTTCGCGCGTGCCTCCTTGAAGCGTGACTCGGGCCTTAGATAGTAGTCACGGTCAGGCATGCCCAGACCGGCGGTAACGATGTCGGCAATGGTCTGCGACGGATCGTGCACATCCGGGGTTGAGCGCACCGCGACGGGAGCGAGCACGCCGAAACTCTCGAGATGGCGAATCACGCTCTGCAGTTGCGCTGGGGTGCGGGCGGCATCGATTTCCTTGAGGAGCGGCGTTACGGGCGCAAACCCGACCTGATCGATATGCTTCTCGTCCATGCACGCGCCGTAGAAATCTCCGATCAGCTGTTCGGGACTGCCACGTCGCCAGTCGTGTCGCTCCCCAACGGCCTCCAGAATGCCCTTCAACTCGCTCTTTGATTCTTCACCGGCCTGCCAGCGACGGCTCCAGCGCGACATCGAAGGCGGAATCGGGTTCTTTGCCCGCCAGCTGCCGTTCGCGTACTGGTAAAAATCCGTGCATGCATTGGCGCTCTTATCCATGTCCTCGAGATGAACGCTCGGGGAAACCGCGTAGGCGGTGCCGATGCCTGCGAGCAGCGTGACGAGAACAGGGGCGAGTCGGATGCGCATCGTGGAACGCTTTCCTCAGGGCCCCAGACCGGGGGCTCCTGCTTAGGTGGAGATGTTCAGATTCGCGGCAGGATACCAACCAGCATCGCTTTTGGTTAAGACGCTCAACATTCAAGGGTTTTCGAGATACCGCGAACGGGCGCTCTTGAGCCCGGAAACCGCTGCTGGCGGATGAGAGGTTTCAGGTAGCAGTCACCGCTTTCGGCTCGGGCAGTCAATAGTGCGACGCCCAGGACGAATCAGCGAGCTTCTCGTCCAGCTCCCCGCCGGGCCTACACTGGTCCGAAAAGTAGCGATCGGGGTTGTCGTTGTACGAGCGACTCATGTAGATCGAATAGTAGTAGTCGAACGCGTTTCTCTTGGCGATCCTTTCCGGTACGCCCAGCATTTTGGCTGTCCGGTAGTTGCGTTGAACAGCCTCGCACTCGGTGCGCGCCTCGTTCATCTCGCCCCGAACGTGCATGCTTTCGTGTGTCAGGAGACCGAGGCTCTGCAGCTCGTCGTGGTCCGCACGCTGCGGGTGGCGGATGTACGCCATTAATCTGTTGCACCACGGGTACTGGAAGGCGATAACCCCGGTCTGCGGGCTGGCATGACCGATATTTGTCGAATTCGGATCGAACATCGTATCGATGACCGTATTGCAGTGGAAGTGGGCCGGGTGCGAGTCGGCTAGCTCAGTCGCAATCGCGGACATTTGTCGCTGGAAGAGCCAAGTGTGGATCGGCTGCCAGATGCAGATCAGCGCCAGCCCCGCCAAGATGTATACGTAAGGTTTCCAGACGCTCTTCGTCAAAGGCATATCGAGCGGAGCTGTCCATGTCGAGCGGTACTCGCGCACGATCAGCCAACAGAAGAATAGCGCCAGTATGACCCAAAACATCGTGGGTACCTGTGGTTGTGCGGCCGCGCTTCCGCAAGGAAACGTCCTCGGGTCGCAGGATCTGGTGGACTGGTGTCCTGGCTACCGACTAAGACGCATCTAGGCGAAAAACAACAGCCCTAAGGGTAACTCAGAGCTTAGCCGCCGGACGGCATCGCCAGCACCACGTTCTCAGTCGATCAATTCGCATTGACTAATATCCTTGCATGGCTGACCGGTCGCCTCACGGCCGTTCTCACCCAAACGCGTCTGTCGCAAAACGCGCGTTTGTGCGGGGCCGGCTCGGGCGCGCTGCTAGAATCCGCCGCCATTGCCCCGCAGGTGGACGGCGTCGATGAGTCAAGACCGGCCGAACTTCTTTTCAGGCCCCTACATCGAGCGGCGCGCCGAGGAGCGCGAGGACCCGCAGTGGCTCGCGGCCGCGCGCGCCGACCCCGAGACGCTGTATCTCGTGGGGCAGGGCAGCACGCAGCTACTGCGCTCAGGATCGGAGCCGCAGGTCGCGTTCCTCGCCAACGGCGCAGCGCTGCTCGCCGCGGTCCCGCCCGGGAATCTCGTGCTACTCGGCTGGTTCCGCGGCGCGCGCTGCGTGCTTGCGGATCTGCCCGCCGGCGCCGCTGTCGAGCTGCCGCCGGGCACGCAGCTGGAGGAGCTGCGGCCGCTCACCGCGCTGCTGCCGGCCGCGGAGGCAGGCCTCCTTGCCTACGCACGCGCGCTTACCATCTGGCGCGCACGCCAGCGGCACTGTGGCGTGTGCGGCGCGCCCACGGTGCCCACGCACGCCGGGCACTGTCTCACCTGCACGAATGCCACGTGCGCGCACGAGTTCTTCCCGCGCATCGACCCGGCGATCATCGTGCTGGTGAGCGATGGTGAGCGCGCGCTGCTCGGGCGGCAGGCGAGCTGGCCAGCGCGGCGCTACTCCACCATCGCCGGCTTTGTCGAGCCGGGCGAGAGTCTCGAGGACGCTGTGGTTCGCGAAGTCGCGGAGGAGACCGGCGTTGCGGTCAGGGAGGTGCGCTATCACTCCTCGCAGCCCTGGCCGTTTCCCTCCTCGGTCATGCTCGGCTTCAAGGCAGCTGCCTCCCGGGGCAGCCCCGTGCACCTGGGCAGGGAGCTCGAGGACGCGCGCTGGTTCACGCGCGCGCAGATCACTTCTGGTGAGGCGCTGGCGCCGCCAACGCAGTCGATCTCCTGGCGGCTCATCGAGAGCTGGCTGAAAGAGGAGGACTAGACGGATGTGTCTGCTGGTGCTCGCCTGGCAGGTGCATCCGCGCTACCGTCTGGTGGTGGCGGCTAACCGTGATGAGTACCACGAGCGCCCCGCGGCAGCGCTCGGGCCGTGGCCGCCACCCGCGCAACTGCTCGCCGGGCGCGATCTGCGCGCGCACGGCACCTGGCTCGGCATTGACCGCACACGCCGTTTCGGCGTGGTGACCAACTACCGCGAGTTGCAGCCGCCGCGCCCGGCGGCGCCCTCGCGCGGGGAGCTGGTTCCGCGCTATCTCGCCACCCCCGGCGCGGCGCGCGCCGGGGACTTTCTTGCGGCCCTGGCGCCGCATGCACCGGGGTACTCCGGATTCAACCTGTTGCTCACGGATGCGCACGCGCTGTGGTATGGCTCGAATCGCACCAGCCCATTCGCGCGCGAGCTGCCCGCAGGTGTCTACGGCCTGTCGAATGAGTCGCTCGATACCCCGTGGCCGAAACTGCAGCGGGTGCGCGCCGCCTTCGAGTCCTGGCTGCGCGCGCCGCAGCCAGCACCGCCAGCGGGGCTGTTCGCGCTGCTGGGCGACCGCACGGTCGCGGATGAGGCGTCCCTGAGCGGCAGTGGCGGTTTGCCACGGGAGTGGGAACGGGCGCTGTCCGCGCCATTCGTGCTGCACCCGCTCTACGGGACGCGCTGCTCGACCGTGCTGCTGCTGGAAGGGGACGGCCGGCTGTATATGGCCGAGCGCCGCTTCGATGCGCGCGGGGCAATCGAGGGCGAAACTGAATTCCGGCTGAATCCCGGGGAGTTTCCGGACACGGGCGACGGAACCGGCTCCCCGCGCGCACACTCTGACTGACACAGGCCCTCGGGCGGCTCCGCGCCCGAGGCACTAGAATTCGAAAGACCTCTGAGTCACACCTCGAGATGGGGCAGCGCAATTTCGGACCAAGGGTCCGTCGCCGGCACGGGCGGGCCTGGTGGCTCGCCGTGTGTCTCATGGCCGGCCCGCTCGCGCACGCCGCCGGTGTCAACGTCGAGGTGCGTGGGGTCGATGAGCCGCTGCGCGCCAACGTGCTCGCGTACCTCAGCTTCGCGCGCTACAAGAAGGGCAGCGCCGAGCTGACCGCCGACACGGTCGAGCGGCTGCACAACCGTGTCGAGCGCGAGGTGCAGCAGGCGCTGCGGCCGCTCGGCTACTACGAGCCGCAAGTCGCATCCACCGTCACCGATGAGGGACACGGTTCCTGGCACGTCGTGATCGACATCACCCCCGGCGCGCCGGTGCTGATCGAGCACATCGACGTGCGCGTGGACGGCCCCGGGGAGAGCGACCCGTTGTTCGAGCGCATCCGCGCGCGGCTGCCGCTGCACGCGGGCGATCGCCTGAATCACGGCTACTACGAGTTCATCAAGACCGAGCTGCAGCGCAGCGCCGCCACCTACGGATACCTTGACGCCAAGCTGGTGCGCACCGAGCTGGTGGTCGACCCCCCCAACCACAAGGCGAACATCGCGCTCGAACTCGACACCGGGAACCGCTATCACTTCGGGGCCACGAGCATCGAGCAGCACGTCGTGCGCGAGAAGCTGGTGCGCCGCTACCTGCGCTACCACGAGGGCGATCCCTATGACCTGAATCAGGTGCTGCGCACCCAGTTCGCACTCGATGATTCGCAATACTTCGCCAACCTCGAAGTCCTGCCCGGGGATCCGGACCGCAAGGCGCTCAGCGTGCCGGTGAAGATCCACGCCGACCCGAGCAAACGCCATCGTTACTCCTTCGGCGCCGGCTACGCCACCGACACTGGCGTGCGCGGCACGCTCGGTTTCGAGGACCGCCACGTCAACGAGCTCGGCCACAGCTTCAGTGTCGAAGTGCAGGCGGCGCAGGTGACGCGCTACTACGTGCAGAGCCACTACCGCATTCCGGTCGGCGACCCGGCGCTCGAGAACATCTCGCTCAATGCCTCGATCGAGCAGCAGACCCTCGCCGATGTGACCGCGACCACGCAGTCGGCCGGCCCGAGCTTCACGGCGGTACGGGGCGGCTGGCAGTACGTGTGGCAGCTGAACGCGGTGCGCGCTATCAGCTCGGATCTGAACGGCACGCAGACCGACCGTCTGCTGGTGCCGGAGCTGGATGTCGCCTCGGTGCCCAAGGACTACCTCGGCGAGGCGCTGTTCGAGCACCCCTTCTTCGCCGAGCTCAAGGCATCGGATGCCGCACTGGGATCGGATTCGAACTTCATCCAGCTGCACGTGCAGGCGGAGAAGGTGTTCCGGCTCGGGCAGAAGTGGCACCTGCTGCTGCGCGATGAGATCGGCGCGACCTTCGTGTCGCACTTCAGCCAGTTGCCCACGGTCTACCGCTTCTTCGCTGGCGGCGACAACAGCGTGCGCGGTTTCGCCTACAACGAGCTCTCGCCCCTCGAGGCGGTGTGCGCACGGAACCCGACGACCGGGCAGATCATCCAGGCTGCCGGGGGCACCTGTCAGACCGTACCTGGGGGTTTCATCAAGACCGGCGGCAAGGACGTGGTCACCGGCACCGTGGAGGTGATCCGCGACCTGCCGCGCAACCTCGGCATCGCCACCTTCGTGGATTACGGCAACGCATTCAACGGCTTCGGACCGCAGCTGGAGTACTCAGTGGGCGTCGGTCTGCGGGTGCGCCTGCCGGTGATGACCTTGGGGATAGACATCGCGCAGCCGTTGTCGGTAAATGCCGGCCCGCGTCTGCACATCAACTTCTCGCCGAAGCTGTAAGCCAAGCTCACCCTATGCGCCGCCTGCTGCTCGTTCTCGGGTGTTTGCTGATCTTCACGGCCATCGTGGCGCCTGCGGCACTGGTGTGGTCGGCGCTGTTCACCACCGGCGGCCTGCAGTTCCTGGTGCGGCATCTGCCGCAGCAGCTCGGCCCGGTGCGCCTGAGAATCACCGGTGTCGCCGGCACCGTCGCCAGCGGCCTTACGGTCGAGCGCGTGGAGATCGATCACGAGCTGGTGCACCTGAAGTTCGAAGGCATTGCCGGCCGCGTCGCGCTCGCGCCGCTGCTGCTGCAAACGATCCGCGTCCCCAGCGCACACATTGACAGCGCCCTCATCCAGGTGAAGCCTCGCATCCGGCCCTCGTTGCCCGGACCGCCGAGTTTCATGCCGCGCTGGCTGATCATCAGCGCCGAGGACGCGCAGGTATCGAGCGCCACGCTTACCCACTACAACGGCTTTCGCATGCACGTCACCGAAGTGCGCGCCGCCGCGGTGATCCGGCACGACTACATCCGTTTCTTCCAGGCGCAAGGCCTGCTGCCGCAGGCACGCGTCAGCGCCATCGGCGCGCTGCGCGCCACCGATCCCCTCGGCATGGAAGTGCAGGGCCACGTCGACTGGAAGCCGCCCCGGCAGCCTAACTGGACCTTCGACGGCAGCGCCGACGGGGATCTCGACGCGCTCAACATCGTCGCGCATACGGTGAGCCCGTTCCGGGCCGACATCAACGGCCAGCTGCTCGAGCTGACGCGTCGCTGGCACTGGGCGGCAGACGCTGTGGTGGGGGATTTCGACCTGCGTGCCTGGGGCCTGAGCGGTGTCCTCGGCAGCATCACCGGGCATGTTGCCGGGACCGGCGATGCGCACAACTTCAGCGCGCACGGAGCGGTGAATCCCACCGGACTGCACGCCGGGACGTTCGATGCAGAATTCATTGGCAGCTACGCCGACCACGTGCTCACCGCCAAGCGCATGCAAGTGCGTCATGCCAGCTCGGGGGCGCGCGCCGCGGCAGCCGGTACGATCGCGATCGTCGAGCATGGTCCGCGGCTCGAACTCTCCGGTGACTGGGACAACTTCCGCTGGCCGCTGACGGGGCACGAGGCGCCCGTGCGCAGCGCGGCCGGCGCTTTCACGCTCTCCGGAACATTGCCCTACAGCGTTCACCTCGCCGGCCGCGCCCGCGCCGCGGATCTGCCGGAGATGCCGGTCGACGTGCGCGGCCGGCTCGGCAAGGACAGCTTCAGCTTCGATACCGCGGAACTCGACCTGCTCGGCGGGCATGCGAGTGTCAGCGGAGGCGTCACCTGGTCCCCGGGCGCGACCTGGACGCTGAGCGGCCGCGTCACCGGCATCGACCCGCAGACGCTGCGGCCGGATCTTCCGGGCCGCATCAGCTTCACCCTCGGCGCCTCGGGACGCGGCTTCGATAGCGCAGGAGCGGCCAGCGCCACCTTCGCCAACCTGAGCGGCAAGCTGCGCGGCGTGGCCGCGAGTGGCGGCGGCACGGTGATGCGTGCCGGCCGCACCTGGGGCTTCAGCAACGTACGCATCGCGCTCGGGGCGACCAGCCTTGCGCTCGACGGCCATGTCGATGACCGCCTGGACCTGCGCTTCGCGCTCTCGGCCGGCGACCTGAACTTACTGGCGCCCGAGGCGCACGGTGAGCTCAGGGCCTCCGGCACCGTGAGCGGCACGCTCGCCGATCCGGCCCTGGTGATGAGCGCACACGGCGGCGACTTCGAGTACCAGGGAGCCAAGCTCGAGGCGTTCGATGCCGACGTGCGCTTCAACCCCGGCGAACCACAGCAGGAGTCGAAGATCGACGTGCGGCTGCGCAAGCTGGCCGTCAAGGGGCGCACGCTCGAGGACCTCGCGCTGACCTTGAGCGGGCCGCCGAGCGCCTACGATGTACACCTCGCGGCGAGCGCTACCGGCCTGAGCGTCAGCGCGCAGGCGCAGGGCCCCTACGCGCATGGCGTATTCAGCGGTGAGCTCAAAGCCCTCACCATCGTCGGCAGCCAGCAGCTGCACCTCTCGCTCGAGAGCCCGGTGGACCTCATGGTGTCGCTCGGGAGTCTGCGCGTGGAGTGGCTGTGCCTGAGCGGGCAACCGGCGAGCATGTGCGCCGACGCTGACTGGACGCAGGCGGCGTGGTCGAGCACGGTCATGACCAACGAGCTGCCGCTGAATGCGCTCACCGCCGGCATGACGCCCCGGGTTACCTACCTCGGCACCCTCAGCGCCCTGCTGCACCTCTCCGGCGGCGCGAGCACCGCGGTGCAGGGCACGCTGCGCGGGCAGCTGGCCAACGCCGAGATCGACCACAGACTCGCGAGCCACAAGGTGGAGCACACCAGAATCGGCTCGGGCACGATCAACGCCACTGCCACCCCGGCGCAGGTAAGCGCACAGCTGAGCGTGGGCGATGCCGCGGCCGGGACCATACGCGGCACACTGCAAGTGCAGCGCACGACGCCGAACTGGCAGGACATGCCGATCGCCGGCGAGTTGCATGCGCACACTTCCGAGCTCGGGCTGGTCTCGCTCTACGCGCCGGACATCGACCGCGCTTCCGGGGGGCTCGATGCCGACGTGCGCCTGGCCGGCACGGTCGGCGCGCCGAGCTTCGCCGGCGTGGTCAAGGTGAGCAACGCCGAGATCGATGTGTACCAGGTCAACCTGACGTTGCGGCAGATCGCACTCGAGGCGCGCCTGGGTGAAACCGGCATCGATTTCAGCGGCGGGGCACATGCCGGAGCAGGCGAGGTGAGCGCGAGCGGGCACCTCGAGTGGCGCAAGCTCCTGCCGTACGGGAAGTTCCATCTGCAGGGATCGAACCTGCGCGTCGCCGACGTGCCCGAGGCGCAGATCGACGCCTCGCCGGATCTGGACTTCGCGGTCACGGGGCACAGGATCGAGGTGACGGGCAAGGTCGTGGTGCCGTACGCGAAGATCCAGCCCAAGAACATCACCAACGCCGTGCGCGCCTCCTCCGATGAGATCATCGTCGGGAGCGAGGCGGAAGATCCGAACGAGCGCTTTGAGGTGGTGAGCACGGTGACGATGGTGCTCGGTGACAAGGTCAATCTCGACGCGATGGGACTCGCCGCGAGACTTACCGGCAGCGTTACCGTGCGCAACGGCTACGACGCCATCACCCGCGGTACCGGCGAGCTGTCGGTGGCCGAGGGCAAGTACACCGCCTATGCCCGCACCCTCGACATCCAGCGCGGGAGGCTGCTCTTTACCGGCGGCCCGATAGACGACCCGGGCGTCGATGTCATCGCCCAGAAGCAGTTCCCCGACGTCACTGCCGGCGTCAAGGTGCGCGGCACGCTGACCCAGCCGCGCCTCTCGTTCTTCTCCGACCCACCGCTGCCGCAGTCGCAGGTCGCCTCGCTGATTCTCGGCGGTGGCTCGCTGCAGTCGGCACAGAACCCCAACAACGCAGCGATCGGCCAGGGCGCAGCGCTCCTCGCTGCGGAGCTTGGCCCGCATGTGGGCGTGCCGGACGTGAGTCTGGAGACCGATCCGATCGCCAACGAAACCTCGCTCGTGCTCGGGCGCTACCTGTCACCGCGCCTGTACGTGAGTTACGGGGTGAGCCTCACCGAGCAGCTCAATACCTTCAAGATGCGTTATACCCTGGGCGATCACTGGACCATCAGGACCGAGGCCGGCCAGGCGCGCGGTGCGGATCTGGTGTACTCGATCATCAAGTAAGTCCACCGCCAATCCTCGCGCACGGCCCGAGACGGTGCGCTGCGAGGGTGGCGCTGCCTTTCCTGCCCCTGTCATTCGTAATCGGCACCCTGATCGGCAGTCGCACCCGCGCAAGCCCGAGGATCCCGTAGCGGCCTGCCGGTGTCCTGCCCGGACCGCCCCTTGACTCCGTGCATTAAAATGCACAGGATGCGCATCTTTATGCGAAGGCATTCCGGACCATGCTGACCGATGTACAGCAGCTGCAGCGGCGCGGCGCCATCGTGCGCATCCTGCGCGACGGACTGGTGCGCAAGCAGCAGGACCTCGTGCGGCTGCTGAAGAAGGCGGGCGTGGATGCGACCCAGTCTTCGATCAGCCGCGACCTGCGTGACCTTGGCGTTTCGAAGGCCAGTGGGCGCTACGTGCTGCCACCGGATGAGCTGACGCGCGCCAACGGCGACTTCGGCACGCTCGCGCAGTTCGTGCGCCAGCTGCGCCGCGCCGGTGCGTCCATCACCGTGCTGCGCACCACCATCGGCGCCGCACAGAGCGTCGCGGTGGCCATCGACAGGGCCGCGTGGCCGGAGGTGGCGGGCACCATCTCCGGCGATGACACCATATTCATCGCCACCGCCGGCGTGCGCGCGCAGAACGAGCTCGTCGCGCGCCTGCAGGCCCTGTTCCGGATCTGACCATGGCCGACACCGCCGCGCAGAAGACTACCCCCATCGTCCTCGCCTACTCCGGCGGGCTCGATACCTCGTTCCTCGTGCCCTGGATCACCCAGCACGAGCAGCGCCCGGTGATCACCGTCACCGTGGACACCGGCGGCATCGACGCCGAGGCCGCGCGCGCGCTCGCCGAGCGCTCGCGTGCGCTCGGGGCGCTCGCGCACCACCAGGTGGACGCGCGCGCGGATTACTTCGAGCAGGTGCTGCGCTTCCTCATCATGGGAAACGTGCGCCGCGGCCAGCTCTATCCGCTGTGCGTCGGGGCCGAGCGCGTCATGCAGGCCCAGACCATCGCCCGCATGGCGCGCCAGCTCGGCTCCGACACCGTCGCGCACGGCTGCACCGCCGCCGGCAACGACCAGGTGCGCTTCGAGGTCGCGCTGCGCACGCTGGCACCGGATCTGAAGGTCCTGGCTCCCGTGCGCGATCAGGCGTTCAAGCGCCAGGACGAGCTCGACTATCTCGGACAGCGCGGCCTGCCGGTGCCCCCGAGCGGGGCCAAGTACTCGATCAACCGCGGACTGTGGGGCGTGACCATCGGCGGGCAGGAGACGCTGACCTCGGCGGGCAGCATCCCGGAGGACGCCTGGCTGCTGACGCGCGAGGCCTTCGCAAAGCCGCGCGCGCGCGAGCGTCACGTGCTCGCCTTCGAGCAGGGCCGCCCGGCGGCGCTCGACGGCAGACGCGCCTCACCGGTCCTCATCATCGAGGCCCTCGAGGCGCTCGCGGCGCCCTTTGGCATCGGCCGCGGCATTCATCTCGGAGACACGATCATCGGCACCAAGGGACGCGTGGCATTCGAGGCTCCGGCGGCGGAGGTACTGCTGACGGCGCACCGCGAGCTCGAGAAGCTGGTGCTCACCGCTCGCCAGCAGCGCATCAAGGAGCTGCTCGCGCAGCCCTACGGCGATCTGGTGCACGAAGGCCAGCTGCTCGATCCCGTGTGCCGCGACATCGAGGCGCTGCTGGTGTCCTCGCAGCAGCGGGTTACGGGCGCGGTGCACCTGCTGCTGCAGACGGGCGGCGTATTCATCGAGGGCGTGGAATCGCCGTTCTCGCTCATGGCAGCCTCGCGTGGGGTATACGGCGAGGCTGCCGGGGAGTGGTCGGCTGCCGATGCGCTCGGCTTCTCACGCATCGCCGCGCTCCCGGGTGTGTTCTACACCCGCGCCGGCGAGCGTGCGGCCCCCGGCGAGGGGCACTGACATGGTGAGCAACATGCGCAGCGTCGTGGTCGACAAGCTCGCCTCGGTCACGCAAGCCTGCGGCCTCTCCCACGAGGTGCGCGTTGCCACCGACATACCCGCCGAGGAAGGCGTGGTGGTCGTGGTCGAGGTGCTCAACAACAAGTCGACCTACAACACCCTGGAGCTCACCAGCGGCCGTATGGCCAAGCTCGGCAAGGGAGATGTGGTCGCCGGCGCCCTCGGGCACCGCAAGGCGCTGTTCGGCTACTCCGGTCACGTGCCGCAATCGCTGCAGCCGGGCGACATCATCCAGATGCTCAACATCGGCGGCGTGCTCGGGGTATGCGACTCCATCAACCCCGAGAAAGGTCAACCCTTCGACTGCCGCGTGTTGGGCGTGGTGCTCAACTTCCCCTACCTCGGCGAGCGCATCGGCGTGCCGGCGCGGGTCGGCCACAAGGCGCTCGATGCCAACGCGCCGCTGGACACCCGTGGCGTGCCCGTGGTGGCGCTCGCGGGCACCTGCATGGAAGCAGGCAAGACCGCCGCAGCATGCGCCGTGATCGCGCGCATGCGACATCGCGGGCTGACCGTGGATGCCTTCAAGGCAACCGGTGTCTCGCTGCGCCGGGACATCCTCGCGATGGAGGACGCGGGCGCTCGGCACTGCGCGATCTTCACCGATCTCGGCGTCGTCACCACGACACGCCTCAACGGACCGGCGCTCACCCGCACCATGCTCACCGAGCTTGCGACCGGCAAGCCGGACGTGCTGGTGTTCGAGCTCGGCGACGGGATCCTCGGCACCTACGGCGTCGATGCCATCCTCGAGTGCCCCGACATCCGCGCAGCGCTCACCGCCGTGATCCTCTCGGCGAACGATCCGGTCGCGGCCTGGGGCGGGGTCAAGCTGCTGCGCGAGCGCTTCCTGATCGAGCCGTGCGTGGTGACAGGTCCCGCCACCGACAACCAGGTCGGGGTCGAGATCATCACCAGCCAGATGGGCGTGGCGGCCTTCAACGCCATCAGCAACGGCGCGGCGCTCGGGGATCGCGTGATCGAGGCGCTGGGCCTGCCGGCAGCCCCGCCGCTCGCGCAATGAGTGTCGCCGTTCCAGCCGTGGTACTGGGCGGCACCGGTTACGTTGCCGGCGAGCTGCTGCGCCTGCTCGCGCTGCATCCGCAGTTTCAGCTGGCGGCAGTGATGTCGGAAAGCCAGCCCGGTGAGCCCGTGGGCGCCGCCTTCCCCCATCTCGCGTGCGCCTATCCGGAGCTGCGTTTCAAGTCCGAGCCCGAGGTGCAGAGGCTCCTGTGCGAGACGCCCGCGGCCGCGCTGTTCTCGGCGGCACCGCACGGCGTGTCAGCGGGCCTCGTCGACAGACTGCTGCGCGCCACGGAACAAGCCGGCACGGCGCCGCGCGTGGTCGATATTTCCGCGGACTTCCGTTACGCCACAGCGCAGGCCTATGCCGAGGTGTACTCCCATGCGCACGCCGCGCCCGCGCGCCTGGCGCAGTTCAGCTGTGCGCTGCCCGAGCACCTGGCGCAAGCGCCCACCCCGCACGTGGGCCATCCCGGGTGCTTCGCGACCGCGATCCTGCTCGGCGCGGTACCGCTGCTTGCGCAGGGACTCATCGGGCCCACGGTGTTCGTGAGCGGCATCACCGGCAGCACCGGCTCGGGACGCAAACCCGTGGAGGCGACCCATCACCCGCTGCGCCACGGCGATGTCTACAGCTACAGCGCGCTCAAGCACCGGCACGTGCCGGAAGTCGCCGCCTGCGCGCTCGCCGCCACCGGCGTTGCGGCGGAGTTTGCGTTCGTTCCGGTCTCCGGGCCGTTCGCGCGCGGCATTCACGTGACGCTGCAGGCACCGCTCACGCGGGCGCTCGATACCGAGGGGCTCCTCGCCGCTCTGAAGGCTTTCTACGCCAAGGCACCCTTTGTGCGCGTCGGCAGCCAGGCGCCGCGCGTCAAGGACGTCGCCACCAGCAACTACGCGCACCTCTCGGCGGTGGCCTCCGGCGGGAGTGTGGCCGTCATGTGCGCGATCGATAATCTCACCAAGGGCGCAGCCGGCGGGGCCGTGCAGTGGATGAACCGGATGTTTGGCCTGCCCGAGACTACCGGTCTCACCGCGCCCGCGCCCGGGTGGACCTGAAGGCAACGGCATGCACAGTGCATCGGCCCTTGAGAGCAGCGCGCCCGGCGGGGATTTCCTCGCCGCGGTGTTCGCGCAATTCCCGCTGGAGGTGGTGTCGGCGCAGGGCGTGTGGCTGCGTAATGCCCGCGGCGAGCGTGTGCTCGATCTGTACGGCGGACACGCCGTGGCGGCCCTGGGCTACGCCCACCCGGCCTGGACCGCCGCTCTGGCGCGCCAGGCGCAGGCGTGTCAGTTCCAGAGCAACGCGGTCACGATGCAGGTGCGCGCACGCGCGGCCGAGCGGCTCGTGCGCTTCTCGCGCCTGCCCTTCGCGAGCGTGTTCTTCGTCAACAGTGGCGCCGAGGCCAACGAGAATGCGCTCAAGATCGCGCTGCGTCAGAGCGGGCGTACGCACGTGGCAGCCATTGAGGGCGCTTTTCACGGACGCACCGCGGCCGCCGGCGCGGTCAGCTGGGGAGCGCAGGCGAAGTGGTACGGTTTTCCGCGCACGCCGTTCGATGTCAGCTTCATCGCGCGTGGCGACCTCGCCGGGATCGCCACCCATGTCACTACCGCCACGGCGGCCGTGATCGTCGAGCCCGTGCAGGGGCTTGCCGGCGCGCTGGACCTGGGAGCCCCTTTCATGGCAGCACTGCGACGGCGCTGCGACGAGGTCGGTTCGCTCCTCATCTTCGACGAGGTGCAGTGCGGAATGGGCCGCACCGGGCAGCCCTTCGCGGCCAACCTGTACGGCGTCATGCCGGACATGCTCACCACGGCCAAGGCGCTCGGCAACGGCTTTCCATGTGCGGCGCTCATGATGTCCCAGCGCATCGCCGCAGGCCTGAGCCTCGAATCGCTCGGCACGACCTTCGGCGGTGGCCCCATGGCGTGCGCGCTCATCGAGGCGGTGATAGAGGCGATCGAGTCGGAGCAGCTCCTCGAGCGCGTGCAGCGCATCGGGGCCTACATCCGCAGCACCTGCATCACCGGGCCGGTGAGCGGATACCAGGGTGCAGGACTGCTGGTGGGACTGCGCGCCACGCGGCCGGCGAAGGCAATCCAGGCGGAGCTGCTCGAGGTCGGGATCCTCACCGGCACGGCGGCCGACCCTCAGGTGCTGCGCCTGCTGCCGCCGTTCATCCTCGAGGAAGAGCACGTCGACATGCTCAGTCAGGCCCTGCGGGAGCTGTCCGCGTGAAGCGCTTCCTCGACCTCGCCGACTTCTCCCGCGAGGAGGTGCTCGCGCTCATCGAGCTCGCGCGGCACCTGGAGCGTCAGCCCGAGCCGCGCGCGCTCGCCGGCAAGATCATGGGGCTGGTGTTCTTCAATCCATCGCTGCGCACGCTGGCCTCCTTCCAGGTCGCCATGGCACGCCTTGGTGGCAGCTCGCTGGTCATCAACCCCGGTCAGGGCAGCTGGCAGCTGGAGACCCGCCCGGGCGTGGTCATGGACGGCAGCGCCGCGGAGCACGTGCGCGAGGGCATCCCGGTGCTCGCCTCCTATTGTGATGCGCTCGGCATCCGCGCCTTCGCCGAAGGCAGGGACCTGGCGAGCGATCTCGCCGAGACCACCTTCAACGCCATGGCGGGCCTCACCGACAAGCCGCTCGTCAATCTCGAGTCCGCCGTCAATCATCCCTGCCAGGCGCTCGCGGACTGGAAGACCCTCGATGATCTGGCGATCCCGCGCGCCGGGCGCTTCGTGCTGTCGTGGGCGTGGCACCCGCGTGCGCTGCCGCTCGCGGTGCCGGCGGCGGCGCTGCACATGGCGGCGTTGCGTGGCATGGAGGTGATCGTGCTGCGGCCCGAGGGGTTCGCGTTGCCACCGGTAATCATGGAGCGCGCGCAGCGCGCGGCGGCGGCCAGCGGCGGCTCGGTGCGCGAGACCAGCGAGCGCGCCGAAGCGCTCGAGGGCGCCCACGTCCTGTATGTAAAGGAGTGGGGCGCGACCGACCGCTACGGCGATGCGGCCGCGGACCGCGACCGGCGCAGCGCACTGCGCAGCTGGTGCGTGCGCGAGGACTGGTTCGCGGGCGCCCCCGAGTGCCGGGTGATGCACTGCCTGCCGGTACGGCGCAACACCGCCATTGCCGACGAGGTGCTCGACAGCGCGCGCAGCGTCGTACAGCGCGAAGCCTGGAACCGTCTGCCGGTGCAGATGGCCGTGCTCCATCAACTACTACGTACACCCCTATGATCATGCATCGCAGCGACCAGACTCTCGCCATCCACGCTCTCAAGAGCGCGGCTCCCTACATCCGCATGTACAAGGGCAAGACCTTCGTGGTGAAGGCCGGCGGCGGGGTGTTCGCCGACCTCGCCGCCACGCGCGTACTGGTGGAGCAGATCGCGATCCTGCATTTCTTCGGGGTGCGCGTGGTGCTGGTGCACGGCGGCGGACCGCAGCTCACCGAGCTCTCAGCAGCGCTCGGCGTGCCCACGCGCATGGTGGAGGGCCGGCGCGTCACCGACCAGAAATCCATCGACGTCAGCGCAATGGTGCTCAACGGCCTGATCAACACCCGCATACTCGGCATCTGCCGCGATCTGAACATTGATGCCGTCGGCATCAGCGGCGTGGACGCCGGGCTCGTCAGCGCCCACAAGCGACCGCCGATGCCGCTCGCACCCAACGGCGAGCTGATCGACTTCGGGTTCGTCGGCGACATCGATGCGGTCGACCCGGCAGTCCTCAAGAAACTTCTCGATAACGGCCTGATGCCGGTGGTGAGCCCGCTGTCAGCAGACCAGTCCGGGACGCTGCTCAACATCAACGCCGACACCGTGGCCGCGGCCATCGGCGCGGCGCTGCTGGCCGAGAAGCTGATCCTGTGCACCGGGGCACCGGGAATCCTCGGCAGCCTCGACGATCCCGGCTCGCTCATCTCCTACACCGACCTGCGCGGTCTTAAGCGCCTGCGCGAGGAGGGACGCATCGCGGATGGCATGCTGCCGAAGGCGAAGGCCATCGAGGATGCCATCCGCGGTGGTGTGCGCCGCGTGCACGTGGTGTCGTACAAGGCCCCCGAGGGCATACTCGGTGAGGTGTTTACCAACGAGGGCACCGGCACGCTGATCGTCGCCGACGTCAACGCCCTCACACCCGCGGAAGTGCAGAGCTCACCGTGACGCGTCTGTGGGACAAGGGCGCGCCGCTGGATGAGCGCGTGCTCAGCTACAGCGCCGGCGAGGACTACGCGCTCGATGAGCGGCTGGTGCCGTACGACGTGCGCGCCTCGATCGCGCATGCGGAAATGCTGCACGCGCAGGGACTGCTCGAGCGGGCGGATCTGGAGGCCATTCGCAGCGGCCTCGGCGCACTTGCCGAAGAACACGCACGTGGCCTCTGGCATATCGAGCTGGCCGATGAGGACGGGCAGACCGCACTCGAGCGACGCCTCAGCGCACGCATCGGTGCGGCCGGCGGCCGCATCCATCTCGGCCGCTCGCGCAACGATCAGGTGCTGGTGGCGCTGCGGCTGTACCTGCGCGAGGCCATCGGCCTGATTGGCGCAGGCGCATTGCAGGTGGCAGAGGCGCTCGGGCAGCTCGCAGCGCACGAGCCACAAACTGCGCTGCCCGGCTACACCCACATGCAGCAGGCCATGCCGAGTTCGGTCGCGTTGTGGGCCGGAGGGTTCGCGGCGGAGATCCGTGACGATGCCGCCGGCCTCGATGCGGTGCTGCGCCGTGTGGACAAGAGCCCGCTCGGATCGGCCGCCGGCTACGGCACCCCGGGGCTGCCGATCGACCGCGCGGCGACCGCTGCCGCACTCGGCTTCGGTAGCGTGCAGCAGCCGGTCACCGCGGTGCAGCTCTCGCGCGGCAAGGCGGAGGCGCAGCTGCTGTTCGAGATCGCGCTGCTGCTGCAGGACCTCGGGCGTTTTGCCGCCGACGTGCAGCTGTTCGCGACCCGTGAGTTCGGCTTCCTGAGGCTCGGGGATGCGTTCACCACCGGCTCCTCCATCATGCCGCAGAAGCGCAACCCCGATGTGTTCGAGCTGATTCGCGGCCGCTCCGCCACCGCGCAGGCGTGCCTGCTGGAAGCCCTGGCGGTGTGCGCGAAACTGCCCTCGGGCTACCAGCGCGACCTGCAGTTGCTGAAGGCCCCGCTGTTCCGCGGCATCGACCTGGCGCTCTCGACGCTCGCCATCCTGCCTTCGGCCATCGCCGCACTACAGTTCCAGCGCGCGGCCATCAGGCTCGATCCGGCGATCCACGCGGCCGAGGAGGCCAACCGCCTGGTGGTCAGCGAGGGCATACCGTTCCGCGAGGCCTACCAGCGCGTCGCGGGGAAGCTGAAGGAATAGTCGCGCGGGCTTGCGGTTGCAGGCGCGGCACGCGCGGCGCACGCTTGCTGCAACACACGGAGGTCTGATGATCAAGGTGTTGGGTCTCTCGGGCAGCCTGCGCCGCGGCTCCTACAACAGCGCGCTGCTGCGCGCGGCCACGCGCCTCATGCCACCCGAGTCCACGCTGGATGTGGGCAGCATCCGCGGCATCCCGCTCTTCGACGGCGACGTGGAAGCGCAGGGCATTCCCGCCGCAGTCACGCAGCTGAAGGAAGCCATCGTCGCAGCCGACGGCGTGCTGCTCGTGACCCCGGAATACAACAACAGCATTCCTGGGGTGTTCAAGAACACCATCGACTGGCTGTCGCGACCGCCGACTGACATCAAGCGCGTGTTTGGCGGCCGGCCATTCGCCATCATCGGCTCCTCACCCGGTCTCTTCGGCACCGTCCTGAGCCAGGCCGCGTGGCTCCCGGTGCTGCGCACGCTCGGCACGCAGCCGTGGTTCGGCGGCAGAATCGCCGTGGCGCGCGCCGCCAACGTGTTTGATCCGGAAGGCAACCTCAAGGACGCGGCGGTGGAGGAGCAGCTGAAGCAGTTTCTGGCCGGCTACGTGAATTTTCTACAGGCCCAGCAGCGCTGAGTGCCGCAACCAAGCGGCGCGAGCCCAGCAAATCGCGGCGGCTAATCGCGGATCCATGGTCGCATCACTCGTCGCACGGGCGCGGTCACAGTCGCCGCGACATTCGGATCTAACAGCTTTCGTCGGCGCAAATGCCGCAACGCGGTCTGCACCGTTGATTTTGAAAGTCCGGTCTTTGCCGCAATGGTCTGCAAGCTGACTGAAACGGCGTCTCGTCGTGCCTTCGCCGCTTGCCGAAGCAGGAAAAGGTACACGATGAACGTCGCCGGTCGCCGGTCATGTCCCACTAGATCGGGCATCAGGACATCGACGACATAGGCATCCACGGTTACGCGCTCCATAGTAGTAAATACTATAGTACTTATTAGCATCGCGGGCAGTCCTGCCGAGCTAGCATCTGGTCACCGGAGGCTATCAAAGGTTTCACCGATGATTACACAGCTAAAGTTTGTCGGTATCCCAACCAACGACCAGGATCGCGCTCTCAAGTTTTACACGGAGAAGCTGGGCTTCGAGGTGTCGACGGACCAAGTGTTCAATGAGAAGCAGCGCTGGATTGAGCTTCGAATTGCCAATTCACCGACCCGCGTAGTGCTCTTCACCCCGGAAGGGCATGAGAATCGAATTGGAACCTTTTTCAATGGTTCGTTCGCTTGCGATGACGTATCGGCCACGTATCGGCAGCTCAAGGGACGTGGCGTGACTTTCCTTCAGGAGCCTCAGAAGCAGCCCTGGGGTGAGTTCGCGATGTTTAAGGATCCGGACGGCAATCAGTTCGTGTTGTCCTCACCCTAAGTCGTCGGTCTGGGATTTGTCGCTGAGAGGAATCTGCGATGAGCGGTTTGTGGGCAAAGCTAAATCTGAAGGATCGGAGGGAGATTGTGGTTCTCAATGCTCCGGGCTCATTTGCGGCCGAGCTCAAGGCGCTCGGACGGGTTCGTGTTAATCGACGTATCTCGGGCGTCAAGGAACTGACCTTCGTGCTGGCCTTTGTTGTGACGAAGGCTGAGCTCGACAAGGTGGCTGCGATGGTCGTTGGCAAGGCCTCTGGTGATGCGCTGCTTTGGTTTGCCTACCCGAAGGGCACCTCGACCAAATACAAATGCGATTTCAATCGCGATAGCGGCTGGGACATTCTACGGCAATCGGGTTTTGATACTGTTCGACAGGTAGCGATCGATGAAGATTGGTCTGCCCTGCGATTTCGTCGCATCGAATTCATCAACCACCGGGCTGGCAAATAGAGCTGCCCGCGGCACGTTGTTGCAACGACCGCTTTCCGGCGACCAGTTTCGGTCGGCGAACGGCGGAGTTGGCCGGGTGCGGCCGGTTGGTGGTCGATGCCAGGCGATTCGCCGCTTGGGACCGGTCCTGGATCCTTTGCGGTCGTCCGGAAATGTCTGCTTTCTGGCAACCAAGAAGAGCGTGTTAAACGCTCTCGGTCGTGCTCTTGCCGCATCGTCACCGCGTCAATGGGTGTTCATCAGCGCGAACACCTTGTGCTTCCTCAAATGCCTTCATTCGAGCTTCCTGGTCTGTTACTGCCGCGTGCTCCTTTTCGCTCCAGTTTATCCCCACAAGGTTTTGCAAGTCCTCTTCGGACGGCGCGGGCGTGAAATCGCGAAAGAAACTTTCGACGTTATGCTGGGCGTTGGCTGCGAGGCCGTAGCGCAGCAGCGTTTCCGAGATCAAATCGATTTCCCGGACAATTTGTTCCCTGTTGAGATGTGAGGCGTCAGAGTCCACGTTGCCATAACGGTTAGCTTCATATTTGGCCTCCCGCGCGCGGTCCGTTGCATTCATGCAGGTTTCCAACAGGCGGTAGAGTTCGGCGTCCAATCGGACCTCGTCTCTCGGCATGTATTCCAGAATTCCACTACGCTGAGCCGTCTCCCAAGCGCCCGTAAGGTAGTAAATATTGTGGCCGTACCACGTCAATGTCCCGGGCCACTGATTCGATGGTGCGCCCGGATGACTTAACAGGTATTGGAAGATTGCCAGGTTCCCCTGCAGCTTGGGAACGAACCGATGGAACTCTTCGGTTGCAATGGAAAAGCGATGGGCGTTGATCGACCGCTCGACCCAAAGTGATTCCCGGATTTCCGACACTTGGTGACGGTGGTGGAAGAATTCAACCGTCTGCTCGAGCCCCACAGCGATACACAATCCCACAACAATGGTGGCGATATGTATAAAGAAGTCTTTCCAGGTGTGAATCGATTCATGGGGAGGATGCACGTCAAGCATAGGGGCTGAGATCTCCGAGGTTGAACGTGTTTCCGCATCCTGGGGCACCGCGGCCTTCGTGATATCTGCGGGTCCCGGGGGTATATCTGGCTCGGCGGGATCTTCCATGCATTGGGCTCTTATTTGTTAGCGCCTTATCCTACCGCTTGAAACGAACGACCGCTTTCCTGCTGTGATTTTCTATACTCCCGAGTGTCTCAAAGTGGCCCGGTCAGCGTCGCTCGACCTGATCCGCCGGCCTGCCCCGGCCTGCCGGAAGATGTAACCGCGCGCCTGCGGATGCCGACTCTGCTAAGCACCTCGTGCAGATCCTCGGCAGGAGCGAGAACTGCGAACGCCCCGGCGCCTTTTGGCTACGCGCGCGTGACGCCGGTCACGGCAGTCGTCCCGCCCGCGTCGTCTCATACCGCTGGGGCCGTGATGGCGTGAATGCGCCTGCGTGGAGGTTTCCAATGGCTGATCCGGTAGCAAAGGGCGAGGCAATGTGGAGAACGGCGACCGCTGCGCTTGCAGCGCTCGCAGTCGGCGCCGCTGCGTTCGGTTACATGCAGTTCACGAAGGTCAGCGGTTTGCGCGCACAGCTCACCGCGGCTACCGAGGAAGCCCGGGAAGCCACCGCCGAGGAGACGGACCTGCGCTCACAGCTAAGCACGGCGCAGCAGCGCTTCAACGCGCAGGCGCAGAAACTCACCGCGCTGCGGCAGGCCGGCGCCGAGCCGCCATCCGCGCCGGCCGAACCGGCCGCGCAAGCGCCAGCCGACAGCGATCAGCAGCCAGCGCAGGCGCTGCCGATCCGGCTGACGTTTCACGACGCCTTGTTAGGATCTGGCAAGGTGGCCGTGCTGCAGAATCTCTCCGACAACGATCTCGAGGTAGTATTCGACGTGCAGACACCGGCGAGCAACGCACACGAGCGCCGCCGGCTGCTCGTCAATGCGCACGGGCTGCGCCGCCTCGGTCCGGCGCAGGGACTGCCGCTGGCTCCCGGCCAGGTCGTGACACTCAACAGCGCAAAGTACCGACCCCTGGTCCAGACCGTCGGCTGAGGCGCTACGTGAGCTGCCGCTACGGCGCGTCCGGCTGCGCCTGCGGGGCTGCGCGCGCGAAAGGCGGCAGCCTCTCCAGGTGCGTGCAGATGGCACGCAGCGTCGGATAAGGGGCGACGTCGCAGTTGAAGCGCCGCGCGTTGTACATCTGCGGCACGATCAGCACATCCGCGAGCGTCACCTCCGTGCCGAACATGTGCCGCCCATCCCCGCTCGAGCGTTTCGCCTGCTCCTCCAGCCCCGTGAAACCCTGCGCCACCCAGTGCGCGTACCAGCTGTTGACCGCAGCCTCATCGTGGCCGAGCGGCGAGCGCAGGTAGCCGAGGACGCGCGAGTTGTCGAGCGGATGGATGTCGCAGGCGACCGCCAGCGCCAGCGCCCGCACCCGTGCCCGCTCGGCGGGCGCGCGCGGCAGGAGCGGCGGGCGCGGATGGGTCTCCTCGAGATACTCGATGATGGCGAGGGACTGGGTGATCGTGTGCTCGCCGTCCACCAGCACCGGTACCAGCCCTTCGGGATTCAGGGCGAGGAACTGCGGGGTGCGGTGCGCGCAGGTCGGCGCGCGCAGGTCGGTCAACACGGTTTCGTACTCGACGCCCTTGATGTTGAGCGCGATGCGCGCCCGGTAGGCCGCTGAGCTGCGGAAGTAGCCGTACAGCTTCAGGCCGCTCACGTGCGCGCCGCCTCGACAATGTTGTTGCGCAGCACTTCGAGCCCCTCGATCCCGCACTCGATGCGATCGCCGACCTTGAGCGGCCCGACTCCCGAGGGCGTGCCGGTGAAGATCAGGTCTCCGGCCCTGAGCTCGTAGAGCTTCGACAGCGCTGCGATAGTGTGGGGCACGTCCAGCACCATCTGGCCCACGTCCGATTCCTGGCGCAGCTCGTCGTTGACCTTGAGCCAGATGCGTCCGCGCGATACGTGGCCGGCAGCGGCGGGACGGATCGCCGCCAGCGGCGCGGAGTGATCGAAGCCCTTGGCCGTGTCCCAGGGCTCGCCGCGTTCCTTCGCGGTGCGCTGCAGGTCGCGCCGTGTGAGGTCGTTCCCAGCGGCGTAGCCGAACACGTGCCGCAGCGCCTCCTGCGCCGAGAGCTCGCGGCCGCCGGAGGCAAGGGCGACCACCAGCTCGACCTCGTAGTGGAAGTTGGACGTAGATGGTG
>Ga0302326_10003742_pt1 | contig 35678 bp, 32 predicted proteins | sample Palsa_T0_3_FD_202264 | JGI IMG/M metagenome (GOLD analysis project Ga0302326, IMG submission 202264) | Peat permafrost microbial communities from Stordalen Mire near Abisko, Sweden - Palsa_T0_3 | ecosystem: Environmental > Terrestrial > Soil > Palsa > Peat permafrost | place: Sweden: Abisko...
GTCTTCGCGGATGCGCTCGAAGGTGTCGTTCTCAATGCGCGCGTCGAAGAGCGAGGCAGCGGAAGGCGGCGCAACAATGCCGGCGGCTGACGGCTTGGGCGCGGCTGCTTGGGTGCTGGTTGGTGTGCGCGGCGCGGAACGCGATGCGCCAGCCGCAGCGGCTACGGCGGCGGGCGTCTCGGCCTTGGCGGCGCTGGCAGCATTCATCGGAACGGGATTCGATTCTTGCGCAGGTGCCCCGAGCGATTCAGAAACACCGCGAGCGGAGCGGCTGAGATAAAAAGGGCCGAGGTTTAAATCGTCAGCGTAACGAAGCCAAGCTTCCGCGCGGGGCCGTTTGGAGTGATCCACGAAGTCTGGATTATCGGGGAGCGCGGCGGAATTCACAAGAGCGAGTTGGAATCGAAGGCGCCCGACTGAAAGGCGGAGCGGCCGCTACGGCTTTTGGACGGTGAGTATCTGGTCGAAGATGCGATTGGCCACTTCGAGCTTGCTGAGCTTGGGCAGGGGAATCTCGCGGCCGTCGCGCAGGAACAGGGTGACAACGTTGGTATCGGTGTCGAAGCCCGCGCCCTCGGCGGTCACGTCATTGGCGACGATGATGTCCGCGCCCTTGCGCTCGAGTTTGGCGCGCGCGTTATCCGCAAGGCGCTCGGTTTCGGCGGCAAAACCCACGAGGATCCGCGATCCCCGTGCGCGGCCGAGTTCGGCGAGGATGTCCGGGGTGGTTTCGAGCGCGAGCGTCATTCGCTCGCCGCCAGAGGCGCCTCCGCGTTTGATCTTCTGCATCTCAACGGTTGCGGCGCGGTAGTCCGCCACAGCCGCGGCCATGACCACGATATTCGCTTCCCCGACGCGAGAGAGAACGGCGGTGCGCATCTCCTCGGCGGTGCGCACGGGAATCCAATCGACTCCCTCCGGCACGGAAAGTTCGGTTGGTCCGCTGACTAGTGTGACGTGCGCACCACGGCGCGCGGCAGCTTCCGCGAGCGCATAGCCCATCTTGCCGGACGAGCGGTTGGTGAGGAAGCGCACGGGATCAACATCTTCGCGCGTAGGGCCGGCGGTGACGATCACGCTTTGCCCTTCAAGATCGTGGCGTAGACCCAGCACGCTGCACACTTTTTGGACGATGGATTCAGTGGCAGCCAGGCGGCCGGCGCCAGTCATGCCGCACGCCAGATAGCCTTCATCCGGCTCGACCACGTGCACGCCACGCGCACGAAGCACCGCTAGATTTTCCTGAGTGGCGGGATGCTCCCACATGTTGACGTTCAGCGCGGGCGCCACCACGACAGGCGCTTTAGTCGCCAGATACAAAGTCGAAAGGAAATTTCCCGCGAGGCCGTGAGCGAATTGCGCCAGAGAGTCGGCGGTCGCGGGGGCGACCAGCAGGAGATCGATGCGCTGTGCTACAGCAATGTGTTCGATGGCGCTTTCGACATTGGCGGGCGCGGCATCGTCCGCGGCGAAGATGTCGGTGATGACTTTCTTTCCGGTGAGCGCGGCAAAGGTAAGCGGGGTAATGAACTCCTGGGCCGCGGAGGTCATCACCACCTGCACGTCGATTTTTTCTTGCTGGAGTCGGCGCACCAGCTCGGCAGCCTTATAAGCGGCTACTCCACCGGTGACGCCTAGTGCGATCTTCATCGTTGCCCCACGGACCGATTCGGTCGATTCGACAACCTGCCGAAAAAGCGCGGCGCTACTTCTTGCGCCGGGCTTCCTTCTCCGCCTCGTCCGAAATCTCCGGCGTCGAGAACTCCAGCAGGCCGAGCTTGAGTTCCTCTTCGGCGATGCGCGAAGTCTTACGCGAATGTGGATTATCGACCAGTGGGCGGCCGCCGATCATCAATTGCCGGGCGCGACGCGATACCACTACAACGTATGCGAACTTGCTGTCGGGTGCTTGCTTTGATACAGCCATGAAAATATCAGCCTCCAAACGATTTCAAGATTTCCAGAATCTTATCTTCCCGGCGCTCAATGCGGCAGCGCCCGCCTAACACGATAGCTTGCACTTCCCTTCCGGCACGTTCGAGATCGTCGTTGATGATGACGAAATCGTAGCGGCGGTAGTTTCTCATTTCCTGTCGCGCCCGCTCCAACCGGCGGCGAATATCTTCTTCGGAATCCTGGCCGCGCTCGCGGATGCGGCGTTCGAGATCCTCACGCGAAGGCGGCACCACGAAGATGGCCACCGCATCGGGCATCTTCTCCTTCACCTGCAGGGCGCCCTGCACGTCGATCTCGAGGACTAAATCCTTGCCTTGCTTGCGGGCTTCGTCCAGCCACTTCTTCGGCGTGCCGTACAGGTTCTTCCCGAAGACTTGCGCGTGCTCCAGAAACTCGCCCCGCGCCACCATCTGCTGGAATTCAGATTCCGATACGAAATTGTACCATTTGCCCTGCTTTTCCGTCACGCGCGGGGCGCGGGTGGTGCACGAAACCGCCAGCATGGTGTCGGGAAGCTCCAATATCTTTTGCACCAGCGTGGACTTTCCCGAGCCCGAAGGCCCGGAGACGATTAAAACGGGTGGCGGCTCCGGCAAATTCATTCGATGTTTTGCACCTGCTCCCGGATTTTTTCGATCTCGGACTTTATTTCCAAAGCGAGCCGCGTGATCTCCAGGCCGCCCTCTTCGTTGCCCGGAGTCTTGGAAAGCAAAGTATTGGCCTCGCGCTGCATTTCCTGCAACAGGAAATCGAGCTTCTTTCCGGCGTCAGCGGCGTCGCTCAGCAGCGACTCGAACTGCGCCGTATGGCTCGCGAGCCGCGCCAGCTCTTCCGATACGTCGCCACGCTCGGCAACGATGGCTGCTTCCTGGGCCAGGCGAGCAGGATCAACGGGGCTTTCAGCGAGAAGCTCCTTCAATCGCGCCTCGAGGCGCCGCGCGAAAGCGGGCCGCGCGGCATGGGTCAGCGGCTCGACCTGCGCAGCCAATCGCGAAATGGACGCAAGCCGAGCCGACATATCCTGGCGCAGCGCCTCCCCTTCCTCTTCACGCATGCGATCCAGCTTTTCCAAAACCTCACCGAGGCATCGCACCAATGCGGCCTCGACCTTGGCGAGTTCCCCCTCGACAGACAACACCGCCGCTCCAATGACGCCCGGCAGGCGCAGAATTCCCGCGAGATCAGGCTCGGCTTGGAGTCCAAATTGGGTACGCAGCTCGCTCACAGCCCGCAAATATGCGGCGGCGACTTCGTGATTCACCCCCACGGCGGCAGGTCCGGCGAGATCGTAACGCAGCGTAACATCCAGATGGCCGCGGCGCACGCGCTCGCGGACGATTTGGCGAATTCGAGGCTCGAGCGGCTCGAAGCCCTCCGGTACGCGCAGATGAAGATCGAGAAAGCGATGATTGACGCTGCGTACCGAAAGGCGCAGGCTCCATCCGTTCTCGCAGGTCTGAGCCTGGGCGTACCCGGTCATGGAGCGCAGCCGGCCGCGCGCAGTTTTCGCGGAATGTATTTGGGGATTGGCCGAAACGGAGCGAGATGGCGATGAAGGCATGTGTGAGCTCAGGCGGGACCCGCCGCCCGCGAAACCGGTTCGGCATCGCGGAACTGCATTTCGTACAACCGCGCGTAGATGCCGCCGCGCGCGAGTAATTCTTCGTGGGTGCCGCGCTCGCGAATTGCGCCGCCATCGATCACGGCGATCGTATCCGCGCGCCGAATGGTGGAGAGGCGATGGGCGATGACGAAGACGGTGCGCCCAGTCATCAAATTATTCAGGGCACTCTGCACCAGCATCTCCGATTCGGAATCGAGCTCGGATGTGGCTTCGTCGAGAATGAGGATGGGCGCATCTTTCAACAACGCCCGGGCTATGGCCAGGCGCTGCCGCTGGCCTCCGGAGAGGCGTTGCCCGCGGTCGCCGATCACCGTTTGGTAGCCTCTGGGCATTTTGGCAATGAAGTCGTGCGCCATCGCCGCCTGTGCCGCGGCCAGGACCCTGTCCTCGGGCATATTGGGGCGTCCGTAGCAGAGATTGTTCCAAATAGTGTCATTGAAGAGAATGGTCTCCTGCGTGACGATGGCCATTTGCTCTCGCAGCGAACGCAGCGTAACGCCGCGTACATCGCAACCGTCGATGCGCAGCGAGCCGGCGGTCGCCGCATGAAAGCGCGGGAGCAGATTGACGAGGGTCGTTTTGCCCGCGCCGCTCGAGCCGACAATGGCCACGACCGCGCCGGCCGGAACGGTCAAGTCGATCTTTTTCAGAATCAGCGGCCCGCGATCGTAAGCGAAATTGACTTGATCGAAGTCGATCGAGCCCGCAAATCGCGGCAACACTTTGGCCCCAGGCTCGTCCATGACTTCTTCGGGTAGATCGAGGAAGGAAAACACCTGCGCGGAGGTGCCCGCCGCCTGCAGGAAAAGCTGATAGGTGCTGCCGATGCGCTTTACCGGCTCGTAAGCCTTGAAAAGCGCGTAGACGAAAACGCCGAATAAGCCGACGGTCATTCGCCCGATCTTGATTTCGTCGCGAGCGACCAGGAGAATCGCGGCAATTACCACGCCGCCGAGCAGATCCATAAGCGGCGGAGTGGCGGCCCAAGCGCGCCCCCAATGCATGTTCTCTCGTAAAAGATTACGCGCCGCCTCGCGGAATTTCCGGATCTCGAATCCCTCCATGCCGAAGGCCTTCACCACGCGATTACCGCTGATGGTCTCCTGCAAAATCTGGCTCAAATCCGCCAGGCGCGAACGGCTTCTTTGCGACGAGCTGCGAATGCGCCGGCCGAATTTACTCACCGGCCACACGACCAGGGGAATCAGCAGCGCGGAACCAAGCGTCATCCTCCAGTTGACGATCAGAAGAACGGCGACGAATCCGATGAAATTCATGATCTGACGGAAGAAATCCGCCAGCCATTCGGAAAACGTGCCGCGAATCTGTTCGATATCGCTGATGACAGCGGACATTACGCGGCCGACCGGATTGTGCTCGAAGAACCCAACTGGCTGCTGGACGACTTTGCTGTAGGCGTCGTTCCTCAAGTCCATCACGCCCGAAAGTCCCACGTACTGAATAATCACGCTCCCGAAATACTCCGCCCCACCTTTGATGAGAAACATTAGAACGATCGATATGGCGAAAACGTTCCAGACGTTGTGAATGCGATGGGGCACGAAGGTATTGAGAGTTATGGTGTGATTCGTGAACGGGATGGTAAAAAGCGTCAGCGTCTGCAAGGCCGAATGGGGATTGAGGACGATATCAAGGGCGGGCTTCAGCGAGAAAGCGACCAAACCTTCAATGATCGCCATCAGCGCCATTAGCAGAACGCCCACGGCGAGAAGGCCCGCGTACGGGCGTGAATACCGCAGCAGGCGTAGAATTTCGCCGCGGTCTGTGGCGTGCGATGTGCCGTCCATGGGTGCGATGCGCAGTCCCCCGAACTGCTCTCACGAGCGCTGCTAATCTTCGGCGGAGCGATGGCGCGGCCGGCCCAACCCCGCCCGGCGGCCAATACGCCGAATCGATCTAGCCTAGCCTATTCAGGTCGCGGCCATTGCGCAAGGCGTAAACGAAAAGCCGTGTTCCTCAGGCCAGCGACTTATTCAGGTCGCGATGCACGACCTTGGTCGCATACCCTTTGCGCTTGAGGGCGCGCGCGATCACTTCAGCCAAGGCCACCGAACGGTGGCGGCCGCCCGTGCATCCCAACGCGATGGTCAAGTAGCTTTTCCCTTCGCGGATGTAATGAGGAATCAAATATCCCAGCAGGCTCTCGATGCGCCGCAAAAATTCACCGGTTTGCGGAAACGAACGAATGTAGCGAGCCACACGCGCGTCTTTGCCGCTAAAGGGCCGAAGCTTCGGCACAAAGTGCGGGTTGGGGAGAAAGCGCACGTCGAACACGAGGTCCGCGTCGCTGGGGATGCCGTAGCGAAATCCAAAGCTGACCGAAGAAATGAGCAAAGGACTGCGGTCGGGACTTTGGAAGCGGTCGGTGACAAATTGGCGGAGTTCGTGGACGTTGAACCGCGAGGTGTCGATGACCACGTCAGCGAGACGGCGGATGGGAGCCATGCGACGCCGCTCCGCGGCGATGCTTTCGGTGATCGATCCGCCGCGGCCCAGGGGATGCGGGCGGCGGGTCTCGCTGAAACGGCGTTTCAGAGCCTCATTGCTCGCCTCCAGAAAAACCAGCGTCACAGGATGGCGGCCACGCAGCTGGCGAACGATACCAGGCAGCTTTTCGATCTGCTCGCCTTCGCGAGCATCGACCAGCAGAGCTGCACGTTCGATCTCTCCGCTGTTTTCCTCGTAGAGTTCGGTGAATTTCGGGATCAGCGCGACGGGTAGATTATCGACGCAATAAAAACCCAGATCTTCGAAGGTGTTCAGCACCGAACCCTTTCCCGAACCGGAAAGGCCGGTGACGACCACCAATTGGCGTGCGCCGATTTTTGCGGGGGGTCGCTTGCTTGAAGTGCGCGTCACGGCCGGTTGGCGCTAGGCCTTCACCCGGCGGCGATGCGTGCTGGGAATGCGAAGGTCTTCTCGATATTTGGCCACCGTGCGCCGGGTCACCTGGATGCCTTCATCGCTGAGTTTCTTGGTGATCTGCTCGTCGGTGAGCGGATGGGACGTGTCTTCCTCGTCGATCATGGCCTTTACGCGGCGTTTCAATGATTGCAGCGACATCTCGCCGCCCTGCGGGCCATTCACGGATTCCGAAAAGAAGCTTCGAAGTTCGAGCACGCCCTGCGGCGTATGCACGTACTTGTTGGCCACGGCGCGGCTGACAGTCGAGGGATGCACACCCACTTCTTCGGCCACTTCCTTGATCATCATGGGCTTCAGATGATCGGGCCCGTAGTCGAGGAAATCGCCCTGGCGCCGCAGAATGGAATGGCAGACGCGGGCGATGGTGTGTTTGCGCTGCTCGATGTTTTTCATCAACTGGATGGCGGCGGTGAAGCGTTCTTTTACATAGTTGCGAACATCGCGGTCCGCGGCGTCACGAGCTAACAGGCGACGATACGTGGGATTCAGGCGCAATTGCGGCAGGTCATCGTCGTTGATGAACACCTGCCATTCGCCGTCCACCTTGCGAAACTGCACGTCCGGTTCGACCAGACGCGGCTCGATTTTGTTATAGCGAAGCCCCGGCTTGGGATCGAGGCGCTTGATCACATCCACAGCGCGCTTGACCATTTCGACGGGGCGATTCAGCGCGCGCGCCACTTCCTTGAGCTGATTGTTTTGCAGCAGCTTCAAGTGCTCGGCGACAATCAGCTTGGCAAGCGCATTGTCCGGATCCAACAGTTTGATTTGCAGCAGCAGGCATTCCGTCAGGTCGCGGGCGGCTATACCGGGCGGATCGAACTCCTGCACCATGGTGAGAGCCTCTTCGACATCTTCCATGGAGTAGTTAGCGGATTCGGCAATTTCCTGGAGCGTGGCGGTCAAATAGCCGTTCTCATCGAGGTTGCCGATGATCGCTTCGGCGATCTTGCTCACCGTTTCGCTGCAGATGCTCACGCTCAATTGCCAGGCAAGGTGGTCGGCCAAGCTCGCTGGCGAGGAAAGGAACTTATCGAACGACGGCCGCTCGATCTCCTCGTGTTCACCGCTGGCCATGCGCTCGGCGCCAGTATCCAAGTACTGGGTGAAGAAGGAGCCAAAGTCGAACTCGTCGAAGGGATTGGCGCCCGGCGTTTCCGGGACGTTTTCGGTTTCCTTCTTGAGGAAGGCCTCGTCGGTGTAGCTCTCAGCGGTAACTCCCTCTTCGGGCAGCTCCTCGAGAACGGGGTTGGCCATCATCTCCTGATTGATCATCTCCCGGAGCTCGAGGCGATTCAGGGCCAGCACGCTGACCATCTGCACGAGGCCCGGGGTCAGAATCTGCTTCTGAGCCACGCGGAGACTGAGTTTGGGTGATAGCCAGTTCATGAGTCTTCGTTCAACTCCAGCTTAGTTCAGCCGGAAACCTTCTCCTAGATAGATGCGGCGCACATCGGCGTTCTCGGAGAGCTCGGTCGGACTTCCGGCCGCCAGAATCTTCCCATCGCTGATGATATACGCCCGCTGCGTCACTGCCAGTGTATCGCGGACGTTGTGGTCGGTGACCAGAATGCCTATCCCCGCGGCGCTCAGATCGGCAATAATCTTCTGGATATCGACTACAGTTAGAGGGTCGATCCCCGCAAAGGGTTCGTCCAGCAGTAGAAACGAGGGGGAGAGTACCAGCGAGCGGGCGATCTCCAGCCGGCGGCGTTCCCCACCGGACAGAACGTACGCCTGACTGTAGCGTACCCCTTCCAACCCCATCTGCGCCAAAAGCTCCTCGACCCGGTCGCGCCTCTGTTCCGGAGTCAGAGATAACGTTTCCAAAATAGCCAGGAGATTGTCTTCGACCGTCAGCTTGCGAAAAACAGAAGGTTCCTGGGGAAGGTAGCTGATGCCACTACGGGCCCGGAGGTACATGGGAAGATCGGTTATATCCTCGCCGTCCAACAAAACACGCCCATAATCGGGGCGCGCAAGGCCGACCAGGATGTAAAAAGTCGTGGTCTTTCCAGCGCCATTCGGGCCGAGCAGCCCAACTACTTCACCCTGCTGAACTTCCAAACTGACGTTATCAACGACTTTCCGGCTACGATAGGACTTGCGGAGATCGTCGGCTTGGAGCTTCAACATGCCGGTTCATTTCTCAACCCGGTGTTTCGTGAGCGTGCGCGAACCCTCTTGTGAATCAAGGAAAATCGTATCATTCGCCACAAAGAAGGTCAACGAACGCCCGGAGGACGTGTTGCTAGAGGCGTCGGTAACGGTGACCTCTCCGCCCGAAAGAACGAACTTTCCATCGGCCGCCGTGTACTCGGCTTGCTCCCCGACGCCCTTGCGGTCGCCTTGGCGCACGACGGCACCCCCCTGTGCGAGTAATCGGCTCAGCTGACGGGCTCCTAAGGCCGCACCCTGGCCCTCCCTGGGGCCTCCCGTAGAACCCGAGGGCGCTTGGCCCAGGTATATGTCCATGGTTCGGGATTCGAGGGACGCGTCACCGGAGCGGGCGAGCACTCCTCCCTCAAGCCGCGCCTTGCCTTGGTCGCTCCAATAGGCGAGCGACGGCGCCACAACTTTCCAAAGGGCGGGCGCGCTGGATGAACCAGTTGCCGCCGTATTAGTTGTCTTAGGCGATGGCGATGGCGGCACTTTTGCAGCCGGCACCTTTGAAGGCGCAGCGCCTAGCTGCCCGAAAGACTTTGCGAGCGGGCCCCCCGCTTGCGGGAATACGGCCACCACATGTCCGGTTGCCAGCAGGCGTTTGTCATCGCGCCAGAGTTCGATGCGATCCGAGTCCAGAACCGAATCCCCTTGCCAGAGGCGGGCGTGCCCGTTGTAGACGGCGTGCCCCGAGGAAATAGACCCGGCGAGCCCGTCAGCAGAAACATGCGCTGCCCCCGCGCCCAAGCCGACAGAATCCCCTTGCGCGGATGCGAGATAGGTCGAAACGACACCCCCGCTCGCGCGTACCTCTCCGGACTGCTGATCGATAATCACGTTTCCGGCAGACGTTCGGCTCATGGAATCGGAAAGCACGGGCGCTCCATCGAGCGTCACGACGTTGGTCGCGCGGACAAAATTCGCGTGAGCTGCTGTGACCTGACGATCCGCCTGCTGGAAGTGGACACCCCCGGTTTCGTCGACCGTGTTCCAATCGCCGCTAGGCGCGAACGTCGCGGCCATCTCCGCCGCGGAGATGGTCTGCGGCGCTTCCTTGCCGAGTTCCCGGCGCACGTCTACGCCGCCATGGCCAAGGAGCTTGTCGAGCCGGCCGCTCGGCCCCAATCCGGCAACGAATTTCTTAGCAGTGAGGGTGGTAGTGTCAGCCGCGCTGGTCGTTACGATGGTGGCCGGCGCGAGCGTTTCGGCGCTCTCGATGCGCTGCTTGCTCGTCGCCTTGCCTGACGACGCTCCCCCACTCGTACCGGCGCTGCCCACGAATACCACCCGCAGCGCCTCAGTCCTCAGCGTGCGTGAATCCCTGCCCTGCTTCGATTCCCCAACTACGCTGCCCGTCGCGATCATCTCCTTCGCCAGGTTGTGTCCCGGGAGCATGGCAATCTCTACCTTCGCGGCGGAAAAGTGGTCCGTACCCGAGGCGGATTCGCGAGCCGCATTGACTGGACCATCTAGAACGATATTTTCAGCCCAGCCGGCGGGGTTCAGTGAGGTCTCAACGCGTTGCGCCAGCACGGCGATTTCGCCTCCGCCTTCCTGGGCGTGAATTTGCGGATGCCCTTCAGCAATTACCGCACGCGCGTGGTTGTCCGCGTCCAACTGCACCGAAATGCGGTCCGCGACAAGTTCGCGGCCTCCTTGGCGGATATTGGCGGGTCCCTCCAGCACCACATCGTGCTGGTCGCGCCTGATGTCCAGCGCGCTCCCGGTAGCGCTGACCGGCAAGCCGCCGGTGCGATCTGAGGCCTCAAGCGCAAATTCGACGGTATGTTGCACTCGCACCACCGAATCGCGCTGGCTGTAGGTGACGCCCACACCGTGTCCTTGCCCACCCGCGAACTTAAACTCGACGGGCGCGGCCGTGGAAGCCTCGCCTGTATCGCGGTTAAACGAAAGGTCGCTGGTGGTCACTTGCAAGGTCGGCAGTGCGGGTCGATCGAGAGCGGGCCCCGCTGCGGCAATATCAATTTGCACTTTGCCCTGGCAGCGAACCTCTCCACCTTCCGGCTCGTAGCTACACTCACGTGTGTGGACATTGTCATTGCGATCGCCCTTGGGTCCGTAGACGGTAATCCACACGTCCTCGAGAAGCGCGCGATTCTGATCCTTGAACTGCGTAGCGCGGGAAGCGCGAACGGTAAACAGAGTGCGATCCTGCTCCACTTTGGAAAAAGAGAACTGCGCGGATTGCTGCTGCACTGCGGCGGGCACGGCGATCGGTTGCGCGCGGCGAGCGCGAGCGTCGCGGATGCCGCGCTGGGTGTAGAATCCCGCGACGATCAAAATCACCGCCCCTGCGGCGATGCCCGCCCAGGCGGCGTAACGTGCTGCTTCCCGATTGCGCAACAGCAAAGCTCCTGAATTGCCTTAGACGCCGAGTATAGGGAAGTGGTGTGCAGGGGACAACAGGAGGACGCCAGCGCTAGCCGCGCTGGGGAAGCAGCCCGACGCCGGCTGCGGCCACGCAATCTCGCGTGGTGTTCTTCACCAGGTACATGGCCTCATCGGCGAGGTGCAAAAGTTCCGCCTTGGTGCGCGAGTCAGTGGGATAGGAAGCCACTCCGATGCTCGCGCTGATCTGGATGTTCAAGTCCTCTTGCTTCAGCCAGAACGTCTCGCGGATTAGCTTGTGTAAGCGGTGCGCCACGCCCAATGCGTTGTCCTTCGAGGTTTGGGGCAGAAGAATCACGAATTCGTCGCCTCCGTAGCGAAACGCCAGGTCGATCATCCGGCACTTGTCTTTGATGGCTTGGCCAATCTCGCCCAATAGTTTCGAGCCCATCAGGTGGCCGTGCGTGTCGTTTACATTCTTGAAGTGATCGAGATCGATGAAAATGAGCGAAAATTCGAAGGCGTAACGGTGCGAGCGGTAAATCTCCGTGTCCAGCATGAAATTCATGTGCCGGGCATTGTAGAGGGTGGTGCAGTCGTCAGTAATCGTCAGCTCGTGAATGCGCTGCACATGACGGGCGTTCTCGATGGCGATGGCCGCATAGTCAGCCAGCGCCTCCAGGAGCGCCAGGTCTCGCTGGCTAAAGCCCTCTGGACCAATGCAGTTGATCAGCTCGATCACCCCCAGGCATTGCTCCCGGAAACGCACTGGCACGGCCACAATCGAGCTTGTAGCCGTTTTCGTTTTCTCGTCCACGCGGGCAAAAAACCGTGAATCCTTCGTGGTATCGGGCACAACGACAGCTTCTCCCGACTGGGCCACCCATCCAGCCACGCCCTGGCCGGGCTTGATGCGCACGTCCTTCAGAGCCTCCGCCCCCTCGCCGGTCGCGATCTGAAAGTAGAGTTCCTGCTTCTCCATATCCATCAGCAGTAGTGACCAGGTATCCGGGCGCAGCACCTCGTTGATCTTTTCCATGATGGTGCGCAGAACCTGGTCGAGTTGCAGCGAGGACGTGAGTGCCTTGCCCAGTTCGTGGAAAACCGTAACTTCATGGATCTGCATCCCGCCGATCGGTGCCGCGAGTGGGAGTGGATTACGGCGGCGCTCCACGCCCTCAAACGGCTTAGGATCGGCCGAGCGGCGTGTGCGTTCCAAGGGGCTCCGTTCCGGAGCGTCTTGAGAGTCAGGGATCAATGTTGTCATTATAGTGAACAGTTTTCGTCTACCGCAACGTCCAATCCCAAAGCGATTGCCGAAATGCTAAGGTCCGTCTCGCCAAGCTCAAACGGAGAGCAGCATTGACACTCTCTCCAGCCGCGCCTATATTTTTTGTTGGTCTCTGCGGAATGTCCTCCACTCCTTTCGGCGAACACCTAAAGCGCGAACGAGAAATGCGCGGCGTCTCCCTGGAAGAAATTTCCGCGGCCACCCGCATCAACACGCGCTACCTGGAAGCACTGGAAAAAGCGCACTGGAGCGCGCTTCCGGGAGGCGCCTTCAACCGCGGCTTCATCCGCAGCGTGGCGCGTTTTCTGGGCCTGGATGAGGAAAATTTGATCGCCGAGTACTCCCTCGAAACCAAGGAGAACCCGGATGCCGCGCATCCTGCGGCGGAGATACCGCGCGATTGGAAACCAGTGCTGGCCGCTATGTCCCTGCTTATTTTGCTCGCGCTCCTCGTGCTCGCAGGCATATTCGGCTACAGGTTTTATCGCGCCCGCCGGGCCGCACGCCAGCAGCCGGCCGCTGACGCCTCGCCGCTACCCGCCTCGACCCAGGCGCCGGCGGAACACGATTCCGTTAGCGACACCCCCGCCGCACCCTCTGGAGGAACCCATTAGCGCCGAACTGCGCGCGCAAGTCCGCGCGGGAAACGCCGGGCCGGACCAAAAACTCGCCATCTGCAACGGCGGCGTCGCGTTGGCTCCGGAGGATCGCGTGGAACTCCTCGCGGTACTTGCAGCGGACTCCGACGGTACCATTTCGGAGCGCGCGCGAACCGTTCTGCTCACCCAACCTGCCGAGCATTTCGTTAGTGCCGCTGGCCGTCCCGACGCTGATATGCGGCTCTTCGACTTCTGCTCCCAGCATCTGGGGGACAAGGCGGGAGTCGCCGACGCCTTGGCTAAGAACCCGGCGTGCCCGGCAACTGGCGTCGCCGACGCGGCAGCGCACCTTACATCGGCCGGGATCCAAGCGCTTCTCGACAATCTCGAGCGATTAACTTCCGACGAAAAGTTGCTGGCCGCGGTCCGTACGTCGCCTGCAGCCAGCACAGAACAGCAGCAATTGCTGGCCGAACTTCAGAAAGGCACATTGTCGGCGGACGACATTGCCGAAGCCGCCGCGCAATTGGAGCCCGATGCCGCAAAACGCGAAACCCTGATGCAGCGCGTGACTCATATGAATGTAGTGGAGCGCCTGACGCTAGCCCTCAAGGGCGGCCGCACGGAACGCGCTTTACTGATCCGGGATTCCAATAAGCTGGTGCAAAAGTGCGTACTGCAATCGCCGCGCCTTACCGAAACCGAAGTCGAATTGTTCGCTGCCATGACCAACCTGCCCGCGGAGATTCTGCGCACCATCGCCCTCACGCGAATATTTGTAAAGAACTACGCCATCGTCCGAAATCTGATTAACAATCCTAAGACGCCCATAGACGTGAGCCTGCACTTGTTTCCGCGACTCAATGCCACCGACCTCCTCAAACTGACGAACAACAAGAACGTTCCAGACACGCTGCGCTCCTCCGCCGTCAAGCTTCATCGCAAGCGTAAAATGGGTCTGCCAGGCGCCTAACCGCGCGTATCGCCTGCAATCGCTGCCGAAGGTTCGCTTGCCCCCAACAAGCGAACGGGATAAATTCATCGCCCATGGCCGCGCCCACGGTTGTCACCGAACCTTCGGTTGTTATCAGCCCCCGGGGAGTGGAACGTTTACGCTCCGGGCATCTTTGGATCTATCGCAGCGATCTCCGCAACCCGCACGCGGAACCGGGCGCGGTTGTGCGCCTGACCGACGACCGCGGCCGCTTTCACGGGCGCGCCCTCTATAGCGATAAGTCGCAAATCGCCATCCGCTTGGTCACGCGAGACGATGTGCAGGTCGATCGCGCGTTTCTTCAGAGGCGCCTGACGGTTGCCGCAGATTATCGCCGCCGGGTGGTCGAAAACTCCAATGCCTATAGGTTGGTCTATAGCGAAGGCGATTTGCTGCCATCGGTCATCGTCGACCGCTACGGAGACTACCTGGTCCTGCAGACCCTCAGCCAGGGAGCCGAGCGCCTGAAACCTGTTCTCGTCGATCTTCTCGTCGAGATGTTCTCCCCCAAGGGGATTCTCGAGCGCAACGATCCGCGCGTCCGGCTGCTAGAGGGCCTGGAACAGCGGGTGGGAACTCTCTACGGCGAAGTGCCTGAACAGGTCGAGGTCGAGCAGAACGGCGTGACTTTTGTATGCGAACTTGCCAAGGGCCAGAAGACCGGAGGGTTCCTCGATCAGCGCGAGAATCACCAGGCTGCCCGCCGCTATGCCTCCGGCCGCGTCCTCGATTGTTTCAGCTACCAAGGCGGATTCGCCCTCACCGTCGCCGATAAATGTTCGCAGGTGGAAGGCGTGGATTTCGCCGCTACCGCCGTCGAAGCGGCGCAGCGAAACCAGGAACGCAACTCCATCCGCAATGCAACCTTCCGCGAGGGCAACACCTTCGACGTGCTGAAGGAATATGACGAGGCCGGGAAGCGCTTCCAAATGATCATCCTCGATCCCCCGGCATTTGCGAAAAACAGGGAAAGCGTCCCTGCCGCCCAACGCGGCTACAAGGAAATCAATCTGCGCGCTCTGAAGCTGCTGGAGCCCGGTGGGTTTCTACTAACCTGCTCTTGCTCTTACCACATCACCGAGCCTCTCTTTCTTCAGATCGTCGCGGAAGCTGCCAATGACGCCCGCCGATCTTTGGCTGTCGTTGAGCGTCGGACACAGTCGCAGGACCATCCCATCCTTTTGACCATGCCGGAAACTCACTATCTCAAGTGCATGATATTTAAGGTCTTGCAGTAGATATCAGCCACAACCCAGAGTTTTATGGTGCATCCCACATACTTTACATTTGCACACTAAGATTATATATTCTCTACGATGTAATATAGGCCAATGACGCCAGATCCCGGCGTCAGACTAGCGCTAGCTCCGCACCGTTTGTGCTCTTCCAGTCCGCGGAGCAAAGTGAGAAAATTCAGCCGTGCTGCGATTTGACAAATTTACGGTGAAGGCTCAAGAAACCCTGCAGGCCGCCCAAGAAATGGGCTGGCGCGCCGGCCAGCAGCAGATCGAGCCGCTGCACATCCTCTGGGCTCTCGTTGCCCAGGGTGATGGAGTCGTTCCACCGCTTCTAGAGAAGCTGGGCGCTGCGCCTACTACGCTCGCCTCTGAGATTCAGAAGCAAGTCGACCGTCTGCCAAAGGTTTCCGGTGTCTCCGACCAATTTCTGAGCAAGACCTCGAATGAAACGCTCGAGCGCGCCTTCGACGAAGCGCAGCGCTTGAAGGACGACTACGTTTCCACCGAACACATTCTGCTGGCTATTGCCGCTGGCGACCGCGATCCGGCCGGCCAACTCCTCGTCCGCCACGGCGCGACTCACGACGCTATCCTGCAGGCCATGGCGGCCATTCGCGGCAGCCATCGTGTGACCTCACAAAATCCTGAATCGACTTATCGGGCCGTCAAACAATACGGCCGCGACCTCACGGAGGTGGCTCGCCGCGGCAAGCTCGATCCGGTGATCGGCCGCGACGAGGAAATCCGCCGCGTGATGCAGATCCTGGCGCGCCGCACAAAAAACAATCCGGTGCTGATCGGCGAGCCCGGCGTGGGCAAGACCGCTATCGTCGAAGGGCTGGCGCAGCGCATCATCGCCGGCGACGTGCCGGATGCCCTGAAGCCCAAGCGGATCGTAGCTCTCGACTTGGCCGCGTTGGTTGCCGGAGCCAAGTATCGTGGCGAGTTTGAAGACCGCCTGAAGGCGCTTCTTAAGGAAGTCACCGAATCCGAGGGGCAGATCGTTCTCTTCATCGACGAGCTGCACACGCTCGTGGGCGCAGGCGCCGCCGAGGGTTCGATGGACGCCTCCAACATGCTGAAACCGGCGCTCGCGCGCGGCGAGCTGCGCGCCATCGGCGCCACCACGCTGAACGAATATCGCAAGTACATCGAGAAGGATCCCGCCCTCGAACGGCGCTTCCAGCCGGTCACCATTGGTGAGCCTTCGGTGGAAGATACCATCGCCATCCTGCGCGGCTTGAAGGAGCGCTACGAGGTGCACCACGGCGTGCGAATTAAAGACGCCGCCATCGTTGCCGCCGCCATGCTTTCAAACCGATACATCACCGATCGCTTTCTGCCGGACAAGGCCATCGACCTGGTTGACGAGGCCGCCGCTGGACTGCGCATGGAGATTGATTCGCTGCCCACCGAAATCGACGAGATCGAGCGGCGCATCATGCAGCTTGAAATCGAGCGCCAAGCGCTGCGCAAGGAGTCCGATCCTCATTCCAAAGAGCGCCTCACACATATAGAGAAGGAACTGGGCGGGCTGCGCGAGCAATCTTCCGGGTTAAAGGCTCACTGGCAGACGGAGAAGGATGCTATCGGCCGCATCCGCAAACAAAAGGAAGAAATCGAGCGGCTCAAGGCCGACGAGCAGCGCTACGAGCGCTCGGGCGACCTGTCGCGCGTAGCGGAAATCCGTTACGGCAAACTGGCTGCGGCCGAAAAAGAATTGAAGACCGCGCAGGATCGCCTGTCCGAGCTGCAAAAAGATCATCCCATGCTGAAAGAGGAAGTGGGCGAAGAAGAGATTGCCAAGATCGTCAGCAAGTGGACCGGCATCCCCGCCGGGCGCCTGCTCGAGGGCGAAATCGAAAAGCTGGTGCACATGGAGGAACGCCTGCGCCTACGCGTCGTCGGCCAAGACACTGCGCTCGCCACCGTGGCCAACGCCATCCGCCGCAGCCGCTCCGGCCTAGGCGACCCAAACCGCCCGATCGGCTCGTTCCTGTTCCTCGGGCCCACCGGCGTGGGCAAGACCGAGCTCGCCCGCGCACTCGCCGAGTTTTTGTTTGACGACGAACGCGCCATCATCCGGCTGGATATGTCCGAGTACATGGAGAAACATTCCGTGGCGCGCATGATTGGCGCGCCTCCCGGATATGTGGGCTACGAAGAGGGCGGCCAGCTGGCCGAACAGGTGCGCCGCCGTCCCTATTCCGTGATCCTGCTCGACGAAATCGAGAAGGCCCATCCGGACGTCTTCAACGTGTTGCTGCAGATTCTCGACGAGGGCCGTCTAACAGACGGGAAGGGCCGCACCGTCGATTTCCGCAACGCGGTCATCATCATGACTTCAAATGCCGGCTCGACTGCAATCTTCGAACTCGCCGGCAAGGATCCCAAAAAGGCCCGGGAGCAGGCGATGGCCGCGCTTCGCGAGCTTTTCCGGCCGGAATTCCTGAACCGCATCGACGACATCGTGATGTTCAGCCCGCTCGGCGAAAAGCAGATCGAGCACATTATCGATCTGCAAATGAAGCGGGTCGTGAAGCAGCTTGCCGAGAAGCAAGTTACTCTGAAGTTGACAGCTGCGGCAAAGGCCCTGCTGTTCAAAGAAGGCTATGATCCCGCTTACGGCGCGCGGCCGATGAAGCGGGCCATCCAGCGGCTGATTCAGGATTCGCTGGCGCTAAAGATTCTCGATGGGGAAGTGCGTCCCGGCGATGTGGTCGACGTGGATGCCGATGCCAAGTTCGGAGAAATGAAATTCGTCACCGGGAAGGCGAAGGCGGGCGCCGTTTAATTCGGCGCGGGAGAAACCAATCATGAAAACTCTTAAGACGGCATTCCTGCTTACCGCTCTCACGCTGCTGCTGCTTTTCGTCGGGGAAGCCTTCGGTGGCCGCAACGGCCTCGAACTCGGACTCGCTTTTGCCGTGCTCATGAACGGCACGGCCTACTTCTTCTCCGACAAGATCGCGCTGATGTCCAGTGGCGCGGTACCAATCAGCCGCGAGCAAGCGCCACGCCTGTACGAAGTGATGGAGCGCCTGGCGGGCAAGGCCAATTTGCCCATGCCCAAGCTCTACATGATCCCGCAGCCCGCCCCTAATGCGTTTGCTACGGGCCGCAATCCTTCGCACGCTTCCGTCGCCGTCACCCAGGGGCTGATGGAATTGATGGACGATGAAGAACTCGAGGGTGTGATCGCGCACGAACTTTCTCACGTTCGCAACTACGACATTCTCACTTCGTCGATTGCCGCCACCATCGCAGGAGCCATCACCTTCGTGGCGCGCATGGGATTCTGGTTCGGCGGAGGCGGTAACGAACGCGATCGCGGCGGCGCGCTGACCGCCCTTCTGATGCTGATCGTCGCGCCAATCGCGGCGGTACTGCTTCAGCTTGGGATTTCCCGCTCGCGTGAATACCAAGCCGACGCTTCGGGAGCGAAAATGGTAGGGCATCCCTACGGCTTGATTCGCGCACTCGAGAAGCTCGGCGCCGCCAATAAACGCATACCGATGGACATTTCTCCGTCCACGTCTGCACTGTGCATCGTTGCGCCTCTCAACGCCGGCCAGTTTTTGCGCGGACTCTTCAGCACGCATCCACCACTCGAGGACCGCATTGCCAGGCTGCAAGCTATGACGATTACTCGCTAACGGCACCTCGCAGAGTTACCGCGAACATCGCACAACTCCTTTGTCTTAAGCTCCGCGTCCGCGTGGTCGTCAGTGTGCTTGATGGGGCTTCCGATCTCGACTGCGAAGAATCCATTAAAGCCGCGTAAAAATTGCCCTTGCCCTGACACAGCCAGGGCGTCTGCGGCCGAGGTAAGAAACTCTTAAACACTGTGTTTGCAATGGCTTGATCTGGCAGGACCCCATTTGGCCGTGGGCTTGCTCCTAGTCATAGGAGCAAGGGGTTCCACGGAGGCAAAATAAAATGATCGAAGATAAGCAAGAAGTCACGACGTATGAATCTCCCGCGCCGCGCTGGATGGGCATCGGGCTGGTAGTACTGGCCGTCGTTTCATTGGCGGGTCTTGGGGTGGGCTGGTCAGCATCGAACCACGCAAAAAATTTGGAACAGAGCCTCGGCGCTCAGACGCAGCAGGACAAGCAGAGCCAAGACGTGCTCTCGCAGCGTCTGTCAAAGGCCGAGGACACAAACGCGCAGCTCGAGGGCGAGCTGAGCGTCATCAGCGACAAGATGAAGCTCACGCAGACCGAACTCAACCGGGCGCGCTCCGCGACTACGAAAATCAAAGAAGACGACGCCAAGGAACTCGCCGATCTGCAGAACAACGTGAACGGCGCCCTGGCCACCAAGGCCAGCGTTGATGACGTCAACAAGCTGGGCACGGACGTCACCGGCGTAAAGACGGACTTGGATTCGACCAAGAACAGCCTGAACCTGACTCGAGGCGAATTCGGCACGCTGATCGCCAAGAATCACGACGAGATCGACGAACTCCGCCGTCTCGGCGAGCGCGATTACTACGAATTCAGCATCGCCACGAAGGGACAACGCGAGAAGGTCGGTGATCTAATGGTCGAGCTTCGCGGCGTGGACGCCAAGAAGAACACCTACACCGTGGCGATCTATGCGGATGATGCTCGCTACGAGAAGAAGAATCGCTCGGTCAACGAGCCGATCTACTTCTTCACTCACGGCAGCCGGGCGCCCATCGAATTCACCGTAAACCAGGTGGGCAAGAATAAGATTGCCGGTTACCTGAGCGTACCGAAGACTGCTACCACGCACGCGCAGGCCTCGGGCAACTGACGAAGAGTCACGGAAGTCGTAAGTAGTACCAGGGCGTCCCTGCCACCGGGGACGCCCTTTCCTTTTGTCCCGTTATTCCGATCGCCCTTATTCGGATCGTTTGAGGGCGCGCATCTTCCGGCCTAGAAATTTCTTGGCCAGCGCGGGGAGTTTGTCGTGAGCCAGCTTTCCCTGCTCGTAGAGCTTCATCTTGGCCTTGGCGGTTTTGCGGCGGCGCCGCTGCCGCTTCTGAGCCACGTACCGCTTGTCGTATGACATCCGTTCCTCCGTCGCACCATGTGCCCAACGATTGTAGCGGACAGGCAACGCTGCGCAAAGCTGTGCTGTAATTTCGCCCGCCACTTCGAGTAGCATTTTCATCGGCCCTTCGGAGTCACCTTGGGAACCTATGAGCGCTATTACCATACACGCCAGCCGTATTCTCACGCCTGAGGACGAAATCAGCGACGGCGTCATCGTCGTAGAAGGCGGACGTATCACCGGGCTTGGCCATCGCGACGAGATGCGCCTTCCGCCCGGCGCCGTAGATTACGTTGCCACCGGCATGACCGTGGTTCCGGGCTTCGTCGACGTGCACATTCATGGCGCGGGCGGCCACGACTTCATGGAGGCGACTCCGCGCGCGCTCGATCGAATCACCTCGGCAGTCGCGCGTCATGGCACCACCTCGCTTCTCGCTACCACAGTCAGCGCTCCCATCGACGAAACCTGCCGCAGCCTCGCCGGAATGGCCAGCTACATTCGCGCTCACGAAAAAATCGAGGAAGATGCTGAAGGCGGTTCCAATGCGCGCGGGCTGGCTGCTGAAATTCTCGGCGTGCATCTGGAAGGTCCGTTCATCAGCAAAGTTCGCCGCGGCGTGCATCCCTCTGATTCGCTCGCCGCCCCCTCTATGGAAACGTTCCAGAAGCTCGTGGACGCTGCCGATGGCCTGGTGAACATTCTCACTATCGCGCCCGAACTTCCCGGCGCTTTGGAACTGATCGCCGCCGCCGTCGAAGCGAAAATCGTCGCTGCCATCGGCCACACTGACGCGACCTACGAGCAAACACGCGCGGCGATTCAAGCTGGGGCGCGCCACGCCGTGCATTTCTACAACGCCATGCGGCCCTTCGCCCACCGCGACCCGGGGGTTGTCGGCGCCATCCTCACCGATCCGGAGGTCACCGCCGAAGTCATCGCCGATTTATTGCACGTAGCCGGCCCAGCAATCCAGGTGCTGATCGGAACGAAGGGATTCGATACTGTGCTTCTCGCAAGTGACGGCATCGCCGCCACGGGAATGCCGGACGGAAATTATCGCCTGGGGAATTTCGAGGTGAGTGTAAAGGATGGCGTCGCGCGCAACTCCGAGGGAAAACTTGCCGGCAGCACGCTTACGCTCGACCGCGCGCTGCGTAATGTCGTGGCCCTGGGCGTTCCGCTGGTGAGCGCGCTGCGGATGCTCACCGTGCTTCCGGCGCGGCGACTCGGCGTGGCAGGCAAAAAAGGCATCATCGCCGTCGGCGCGGACGCCGATCTCGTGGCGCTAACTCCCGACCTGCGCATCGCAGGCGTAATGACCCGCGGCGCAGGCTTAACCTAGCCGCCGATTGTCGGTGTGCGAGTCTGAGGATTCCAGTCAGTGTATTCTTGACTTGGTCCGAAGGAATGCTACCCTGAGCGAATCATGGCGAAACAGCAATGCACCATTCAGCTTCCTGCGGCCGTAGGCCGTCGTGTGAGTCAAACTGCAAAAAAGAGCGCCACAAGCCATCGGACCTAGCAGTCGAGGCGCTGCGACTCTATTTCTCCCTGCCTTCCGAGATTCCGATACCGAACTGCGTGCGATCCGTCGCGGCGAAACTGCCTTCAAAAAGGGCGACCACACGACTCTCAATGACTACTTCCGCGCCGGGGAAAACCTGCTCGCCGGATCCGCAAGAAAGCTTCTTGAGTGGATTCCGCCGCTTGTGACCGGCGACCCATCGAAGCTGCTCTGACAGACATGGCCTCGTTTTTCGTAGCGGCCGCCTCGTCTTTTAGGCGGGCGCTTTTGCCTTTCTTGGGAGCGCCAATCTCCGTATTGGCGCTTTTGCTTAAATATTAGGGGTTTAGCGGGATCTTCAATTCTTCGGACAGCTGGTAGGGATCGAACGGGCTCACGGCGAAGAAGCGTCCATCGACTTCGATGGTAGGAACCTTGCGGCGCCCGGCGTTCACGCGCAGCACAATGGCTTCGGCGCCCGGCGTATCGTCGATGTTCACTTCCCGGAACGTGACGCCGCGCTCGCGCAAAAACTGCTTCGCGCGCCGACAATCGGCGCACCACGTCGTTCCGTAAACTGTAATCTCAGCCATGCGTGGTTGTTCGCCTTCCCCGAGACTGTTGATTAGATGCTACAACGCCCGCTGCGAACGCGCACTCGCTTCGATCAAGTCCCGTGCGTGGGGAATAACTCTTGGGAGGGTTGGGCAACAGCATTTACGCGAGGATCACAACGGGAACGAGAAACATCCTTCGTGCGTGCGTAATCCGAGTATCCATCACTAATGCGCGGCGGCTCCGCCGCCCGCCTTTGATATTGCCTGCATGCGGGTCAACGCGCGTTCGAGCGCAACTGCCGCTTGTTGCCATTCCTCGCTTCCAGCGGCGGCCTTCGCAAGCTCCGCCTGAGCGCGTTCCTGCGCCGTGCGCGCTCTGCCGGCGTCGATTTCCTCGGCCTTCTCGGAAGCCTCCGCTAATACGATCACGCGGTCTGGCAGCACCTCCGCATACCCGCTGATGACCGTCAGAAAACGAGTTTCCGTTCCCTTGCGATACGCGAGAGTGCCAACGCCCAGCTCGGTGATGAGCGGCGCGTGACCCGGCAAAACTCCGAGATAGCCCTCTTTGCCCGGCACTTCCACGGCATCCACCGTTTCCTCGAGGACGTGCCGCTCCGGAGTGACTATTTGCAGTTCGATATGTTCAGGTAAGGCCATTCGGCTCCTACGCTACCGCCGCCATCTTCTCGGCCTTTTCGCGCGCCTCTTCGATCGTTCCAACCATGTAGAAGGCCTGCTCCGGCAACTCGTCGTGCTTCCCTTCCACGATTTCCTTGAAGCCGCGGATGGTGTCCTCGACCTTCACATATTTGCCTTCCAAGCCGCTGAACTGCTGAGCCACGAAGAACGGCTGCGAGAGGAATTTTTCCACTTTCCGCGCGCGCGCCACGGTCTGCTTGTCATCGTCGGAAAGTTCTTCAATTCCGAGAATGGCGATGATGTCCTGCAACTCCTTGTAGCGCTGCAAAACCGACTTCACCGCGCGCGCGACCATGTAGTGTTCCTGGCCCAGGATGCGCGGGTCCAAAATGCGCGAGAAGCTAGCCAGCGGATCGACGGCAGGATAAATCCCGCGCTCGACGATGGATCGGCTCAGGTTTGTGGTCGCGTCCAGGTGCGTAAAGGTTCCCGCCGGCGCCGGATCGGTGTAGTCGTCAGCCGGCACGTAAATGGCCTGCACCGATGTGATCGATCCGCTCTTGGTGGAGGTAATGCGCTCCTGCAATTCGCCGATCTCGGTGTTCAGGTTTGGCTGATAGCCCACCGCCGAAGGCATGCGGCCAAGCAGCGCCGATACTTCCGATCCCGCCTGCACGAACCGGAAAATGTTGTCGATGAAGAGCAGCACGTCCAGGTGCTCTTCGTCGCGGAAGTATTCGGCCACCGTCAAACCAGTCAGTCCGACGCGCAGGCGAGCGCCGGGTGGTTCGGTCATCTGCCCGTAAATCAGCGCGCAGCGCGACTTATCGGGATTACCCGGCTCGATAACACCCGATTCCTGGAACTCGAGCCACAGGTCGTTGCCCTCGCGGGTTCGTTCGCCGACGCCCGCGAACACCGACACGCCGCCGTGTTTCATGGCCACGTTGTTGATCAGTTCCTGAATCAGCACGGTTTTGCCCACGCCCGCGCCGCCGAAGAGCCCGATCTTTCCGCCCTTGAGGTACGGCTCGATCAAATCGACCACCTTGATGCCCGTCTCGAACATTTCGAGGTTGGTGGATTGGTCTTCGAGCGACGGCGCCGGACGATGGATCGGGTAGCGCTTCTCAAATTTTACCGGGCCCATCTTGTCGACCGGCTCGCCCAGCACGTTCAGCACGCGCCCCAGCGTTCCGCGGCCCACGGGTACGGAGATCGGCTCGCCGAGATCCTCGGCCATCATTCCACGCACCAGGCCCTCGGTCGGCTTCATGGCCACGCAGCGCACGCGTCCTTCGCCAAGGTGCTGTTGCACCTCACCGACGATGTCCAGAGGCTCGCCGCCCTCCATCCCCGCACCCTGAATGCGCACCGCGTTGTGGATTCGCGGCAGGTGGCCCTCTTCAAACTGGACATCCACCACCGGTCCAATGACCTCAACGACTTTTCCAAGCTTCTTGTTGTCGCTTGCCATCTATGCTCCTCAAGTTCCGTGATTCGAGCCTTCTACGAATTTGCTGAAGCGGCGCCGCTAACAATCTCGATCAATTCCTTGGTAATCGCGGCCTGGCGAATCTTGTTCATATCCAGAGTCAACTTTTCGATCAGCTCCGATGCGTTACGCGTGGCCGAATCCATGGCCGTCATACGCGCCGCGTGCTCCGCCGCCGCTGACTCCAGCAAAATGCGAAACACTTCGGCTTCCAGGTAGCGCGGCACCAGACCGCCAAATATCTGTTCGACCGGCTCTTCGTAAATGTAATCCACCAGGAATTTGCCGCTGGCCGCCAAGTCGTGCGGCAGCGCGGCTTCACCCGCGGTTTCCGCCTCGGAACGCTGTCCGGGTGTTTCCGCCAGGATGCCGGGATCGATGGGCAGCAGCTTCGCCACCGTTAGTCGCTGCACCATTACGTTCTTGAACTCGTTGTACACGGCGTAGACGGCATCCACTTCGCGTGCCGCATACAACCCGGCGATCTTTGCGGCGATTTCTTTGGCCGTGCCAAACTCCACTTTGGTCGACACGTTCACAAATTCCGCCACGAACGTCCAGCCGCGCTTCTTCAGGGTGTCCCGGCCCTTCTTGCCTACGGCGATGGCCTGTATCTTTTTCGAAGAGTTTTCCCGCGCGAAGAGCAGGGCCCGCCGGATCACGTTGGAATTGAACGCTCCCGCCAGGCTGCGATCGCCGGTAAGCGTCACAACCAGGATGCGCTCTTCCGCCCGCCGCTCAAAAAGTGGGTGCACGGTGGACTCGACGCGCGCCGCCGCCGAGCGCAGCACGCGCAAAATCTCCCGAGCGTAAGGACGCGCCGAAAAGACGCCTTCTTGCGCCCGCCGCAGCTTCGCGGCCGCGACGAACTTCATCGCGCGCGTGATCTGCTGCGTGCTCTTTACAGAGCGAATGCGGCGCCGATAATCGAGAAGTGTGGCCATAATCGTCTGGGATTAGTCCGCGGCGGACTTCATCCCCGATCCCGCCTTGAACCTTTCCTTGAACGCATTCAGCGCCGTGATCATTTCCGCCTTCAGCGCGTCGTCGATGGCCTTCTTTTCGCGAATCGTCTTCAACACGCCGCCGTAATTCGTTTCGACGAAGGGATAGAGTTCCAGCTCGAAGCGGCGCACTTCGCTCACTTCGATGTCATCGAGGTACCGGTTACTCGCGGCAAAGATGATGAGCACCTGCTTTTCAACAGACAGCGGCGAATACTGATCCTGCTTGAGAATTTCCACCAGGCGCGCGCCGCGCCCCAGTTGCTGCTGCGTGGCTTTGTCGAGCTGTTCTGAGCCGAACTGCGCGAAGGCCGCCAGCTCGCGATACTGCGCCATGTCCAGCCGCAGCGTGCCGGCCACCTGCCGCATGGCCTTGATCTGCGCGTTGCCTCCCACGCGGCTTACGGAAATGCCGGCGTTGATGGCCGGGCGGATACCCGAATTGAAAAGGTCCGCTTCCAGATAAATCTGGCCGTCGGTGATGGAAATCACGTTGGTGGGAATGTACGCCGAAACGTCACCCGCCTGCGTTTCGATAACCGGCAGCGCCGTCAGCGAACCCGCACCCAAGGCATCGTTCAGCTTGGCGGCGCGCTCGAGCAAACGCGAGTGCAGGAAGAAGACGTCTCCCGGAAAAGCCTCGCGGCCGGGCGGCCTGCGCAGAAGCAGAGAAATCTCGCGGTAGGACTGCGCGTGCTTGGAAAGATCATCGTAAAAACAGATAGCGTGGCGCTTCGTGTCGCGAAAATATTCCCCCATCGCCGCGGCGGCAAACGGCGCGATGTATTGCATGGTGGCCGGTTCGCTGGCCGTAGCCGCGACCACGATGCTGTAGTCCATGGCGCCCTGGTCGGTCAGCGTTTTCACCACCTGCGCTACGGTCGAGCGCTTCTGCCCGATGGCGCAATAGATGCAGATCAGATCTCCGCCCTTCTGATTCAAAATTGTGTCCAGAATGATGGCTGTTTTTCCAGTCTGCCGGTCGCCGATGATCAATTCGCGCTGGCCGCGACCGATGGGGATCATGGCGTCGATAGCCTTGATTCCCGTCTGCACGGGCTCGCGTACCGGCTGGCGATCTACCACGCCTGGCGCCAAGCGCTCGAGCGCGTTGCGCTGAGTGGTCTGAATCGGACCTTTGCCGTCGATCGGCTGGCCTAGTGGGTCGACCACCCGCCCAACCAGCGCCTCGCCCACCGGCACGGACATGATGCGTTTGGTGCGCTTCACGATGTCGCCTTCCCGGATTTCCGTGTAGTCGCCCAGCAGCACGGTGCCGACCTGATCCTCTTCGAGGTTCAGCGCGATGCCGAAAACGCCGTGCGGAAACTCCAGCATCTCGCCGGACATGCACTTGTCGAGTCCGTGCACGCGCGCGATGCCGTCGCCTACGGAAATTACCGAGCCGACTTCCTCCACCGCAACGGCTTGCTGATAATTTCCGATCTGCTCGCGCAGTATCTTTGTGATCTCATCTGCCTTGATGTTTGCCATCCTGGCTCCTATTCCGTTTCCATCTGGGTGCGTAACCGCGCCAACTGCTCGCGCACCGAACCATCGTAGATTGTCGATCCCACCCTCACGACCGCGCCGCCCAGCAGCGCTTCATCCTCTTCGAAATGCGCCTGGATCTTCTTGCCGGTACGCTGCTCGAGAGCCGCGGTCAGCTGTTGCCGCTCCGGCTCGCTCAGCCTCTGCGCCGAAGTCACTTGCGCATCTGCGATGCCCAAGCGCGCATTCAGCTCCGTCTCAAACGCCTGCTGGATCTCGCCGAGCATCTCCGTTCGCCTGTGGTCGATCAGCAGGTACACAAAATTCCGCACAGCGGGCGCCAAGTTCATCGCTTCCGCCAGCCGCGCTATGGCGCCCTGCTTGGCTTCGTTGCTGATGGCGGGGCTGAGCAAAACATTACGCAAATCGGAGGATGAAGCGAGAGCTTCCGCGAAGGAGTTCAGATCGCCTTTGATCCCCTCGGCGTTTTTCTGCTCGAGCGCGACGTCGGCGAGCGCCGCGGCGTAGCGCAAGGCGAGGGCGCCGTTCAATTGCGGCTCCCATTCATGTCGACGACGAAACCGCGGAGGAGCGCGGCTTCCGCTTCTTGGGTCAGCTGGCCGCGCAGAACCGCCTGGGCGCGCTCGACGGCCAGGCCCGCGGCAACCACCTTCAGCTCGATGCGCGCCGTGCGCTCCGCTGCGGCAATTTCCGCCTGCGCCGCCCGCTCGATGGTTTCCGCTTCGGCACGCGCGAGGGCGCGCAGCCGCTCGGCTTCGGCTTGCATGCCGCGCTTCGCGTCCGCGCGCATCGTTTCCACTTCCTGAGGAATGCCGGCGATTTTCTGCTGTACCAGGCGACGCTGCTGCTCCGCCGCCTCTCGCGCGCGCGTCCCTTCGGCGATGCGCGCGGAAATGTCCTCAGCATGGCCGCGGAAATGTGGCACGGCTTTGCTAAATCCCCAGACGATCAACGCAAACACGATGGCGAAATTCAGCCACCGGAAAATTTGGCCCGTGGGCGTATCTTCCGGCGGCATGCTCTCTTGCGCGAGCGCGGGAAGCGAAATCAGGAGCACGCCGAGAAAAGCGAAACCGCAAGAACGCAGCGCGCGATTCATCGCCCCATTCCTCCCGGCGACGAAGGCGGCTGGCGCAGAATCACGCGCGCGATTTCATCGGCAAGGGCCGGAGTCTGACGCTCGATCTCCGCGCGGGCCGAGGCCACTTCCTCGGCGATTCTCTTTTTCGCCGCGGCAACATCTTCCTGCGTGCGGGCGCGCATGGCTTTAAGCAAAGCTGCCCGCTCGTCAAGCGCGGTTTGCCGCGTGGCTTCCTGCTCACCATAAATTTCCGTGCGGGCCTTGCGCAAAGCTTCGTTATAGGTGTCCAGCTCCTGCTTGGCCTCCGCTTCCACGGCAGCGGCCTCGGCTCGGGCCCCTTCGATCCGCGCTTGGCGCTCCGCCATGGCCTTCTGAATGGGTGTGAAAAAAGCCCAGCGCAAGAAGAAATAAAAGATCAAAACGATGATGATGGTAGGCACAGCTCCGAGAAACAGCTGGCCGAGCTGGTGGAGGATTTCCATTGTTCGGAAACGGTGCTGCGGACGCTCCTAATTCTTTTTTCTGCTATTTCCGGCCCGCCGTGCGGCTTACCGGAACGCTCCCCAATAAATAAAGCGCATGATTATCGCATCGGCGCTCGCTCGCGTCAATTCTTCGCGGCAAGATTCTTCGGCGCTTCGGTCAGTAACGCACATAACTTTTCGGGGTCGGTTACCGGCGGATAGCACGTTGTCTCGACGCAGACGAAGGCTTGCGGCACAGCCGCATCAAGATGCGGCAAAGTTTCCGCCAGCGCGGCGGGCAGCGCGACTGCAGCGAGCCGCTCCGGCGTGATGCGCAGCACGGCCTTACCAAAGCGATACATGCCGATGGCGGCTTTTTCCAGGTCCGCGGCCTTCGCGTCGCCCTCCGGGCCGGTGACGATTACTTGCAGCGGATGACGTGCGTGCAGCAGCGCGGCGAGCGCGTAGGTACCGGCAAAGATTCCATACTGTGGGATCAAGCCCACAAAAGCCTCGAGCGTCTTTTCGGCCCACTGGCGATAGATATGTTCACCAGTAAAATCGTAGAGCCGGTCGAGCACAATCGCCGCGACGGAATTTCCGGCGGGCGTGGGCGAATCCTGTAGCGGCTTGCGGCGCACTTCGAGGCCGCCCATGGGCGCGGCGTCCTTCGCGCGGTCGAAAAATCCATCGCCTTCAGAATCGCCATACCTTTCGATGCAAAGCTTAGCCGCGCGCCCGGCGATCTCGAAATAGCGCGGGTCGAGAGTCGACTCCCATGCATCGAGAAGCGCGGCAATGGCAAACACCTGATCGTCGAGCGAGCCTTCCAGACGCGGCCCGCCCACGCGATGTAGAAAGCCTTTCGCGGGATCCCATGCCTCGGCGAGGATGCGATCGAGCGTCTTGAGCGCGAAGGCGCGGCAATCGGAGCGCCCGAGCACGCGTGCCGCTTCGAGATAGGCGGAGATGAACATCGAGTTCCAGGCGACGTACAGCGTGTCATCTATCGCGGGCGTGGGGCGTCGCAGGCGCCGTGCCGCCAGCATCTTTTCTCTCGCACGGGCAATGACCGCAACAACTTCTTCTTCCCGCAAATTCACTTTTCCGGCAATAGCTTTCGAGGTTTCGGCAATCCACAAGACGTTCTTCTCGGAATTGTGGTGCATTTCGCCGCGCGGCAGCACGTCGTAATACTCCTCCATCACGCGCGCCTCCTGGGGATCGAGCGCCGCGCGCAACTCCGCGACAGTCCAGGTGAAATAGTCGCCGTCGTCTTCGAGCGTCTGGTCCGCATCCTGACTGGCAAAAAAACCGCCGCGCGCAGGATCGGAAAGCACTTCGCCGACCCAGGCGATCAGTCTTTCGGCGACCTCACGGTAGCGTTGCGCGCCGAAAGTCTGATAGCCGTGCAGATAATTTTTCAGCAGCTCGGAATTGTCGTAAGACATTTTCTCGAAGTGCGGCACGCACCAGCGCTCGTCGACCGAATAACGGTGAAATCCGCCGCCGATCTGATCGTGGAATCCGCCGGCGGCCATTCCATCGAGAGTTTTTGCGACGATTGCTTGCAACTTTGCATCTGCGGATGCTCCACCGGAGTTGGCTCGCTCGAGCAGGAGATCGATCACCGCCGAGTGGGGAAATTTGGGCATCTGCCCGAACCCGCCGCGCACCCCATCAAACAAGCGCTCAGCGGCAGCGACTACGGCATCGATCACGCCGGCGTCGAACTTCCCTTGCGCGCTATGAGAAATTTCCGCGCGCGCCACCGCCTCTTCGAGCGCCTGCGCGGAGCTGTCGACTTCGCCGCGGCGCTTCTGAAAGGCTTCGGCGATGCCGAGCAGCACGCGGCGGAATCCCGGGCGGCCCTGCGTGTCCTCCGGAGGGAAATACGTGCCACCAAAAAACGGTTTGCCGTCCGGCGTCAGAAAACCTGTGAGCGGCCAGCCGCCCTGCCCGGAGATGGCGCTGATAGCGGACTGATACCGAGCGTCGACATCGGGGCGCTCGTCGCGGTCGACCTTCACGGGAATGTAAAGCTCGTTGATGATCGCCGCGATCTCCGGATTTTCATAGCTCTCGCGGTCAATCACGTGGCACCAGTGGCACCAGACCGCGCCGATATCGAGCAGCACGGGCTTGCCCTCGGCGCGCGCCTTTTCGAAAGCCTCCTCGCCCCATTCGTGCCAATCAATAGGTTGGTGCGCCGCGGAACGTAAGTAAGGACTAGCGGAGTTCTTCAGCCGATTTTCCGTGGTAGAGGTCATCGCAGGTAGGCTAGCAAAGGGTGGGCGGGAGTCAAGGATGAAGGCCTGTGGACTTCGCGCCGCGCCGAGGTTGCGCCCAGTTAGATGCTCCGCGTGGCGCGGAAATTGTTTTGCGGAGTGCCGCGGCTTGCCGCCGCCTTTCTTGCGCGAGGCTTGCCTTGCGCTTTCGGACGCACAATCGCCTCGCACGCTAGTTGAGAATACGGCGATTGTGTCCCGCCTGTATAAGTACGCACGGCGGGTCCGCGTGCGTTGATAGTTGATAGTCGTGTTCCCCTCTGTTTTTTCGGTGCGATGAGCATTTGGGCGACCACTCCCACACGCATCGAGGTTCGTCCAATCTTCCGGGCAACGGTTAATTCCTACGATTGGTCGAGAGTAAGCAAGATCGAGACGGGATGCACTTACGGCAAAAACAGGGACGTAAGTTACCACTTCGTGCTCGACCTAGCCGATGGCAGACGCATCGATCTCATGCAAGATAATTATTGGAGCTTCGCGGCCGCCTACCCCAAGATCCAATTGGCCCTTGAGGGCCGGTCGTACGAATTTAGCAATACCGGATTCGTGGAGTCATCCTGTGCAAGCAACCCGGGGCCTCGCTGGCAGGAAATGCTGACCCGACCGCCAACCTACGGGCATTCCGCCCCAACGCACTAAAAACTGGAAGAGCGAATATAACAACTTACTGAATGGGATTGCGGTAATCGGCGTCGCGCGGATCGATGGGCTTGCGGCCGGAAAAGCCTTCGTCCTGACGGTGGTAGAAGCGAATGCGGTCTTCGCCGAGGCGCCAGCAGAGGTAGACGTCCTCGCCGTTGAGGCGCGAAGGGAAATCGAGCAGGCCGACTTCGAGATCCTTGACTACGCAGCCGGTCGACTGAATCTGTTCGAGGGCTGCTTCGATCGATTCGGCTGCGCGGTTGCGATTGATGCGCGTCTTGGCGGCGCTTTCGTAGGAAACCATCAGTCCGCCGGAGCGCTGGATGCGTTCGGCGAGGGCGCCAAGCTCGGAATCGAACTCGCCAAGTTTGCGGCGCAACTCGATGGCCTGGATCAAGATGGGCTCGATCTCGGCGCGCAGCCGCTCGGCTTCGCGCAAAGAAAAAAGTTTGGATTCCTCGTCCGGCATATTTCCTCAGTCCCTATTTAACACGAGAAGCGAGTAGGAAGGATCGCTTTTCGCCGCGCCCTGGGGATGATGTTTCCAGCGAGCGCCTTCAACCGCCGATAAAAACCATGGTGCGAGAGGGTGGCACGAAGTCGGGGTCGTTGATGCGATGTCCTTTTTCTTTTTGCGCGACGATGGCCAGGATTTCGTCCTGTATTTCGGAATCGCTCGCCCCGCCGCGCAGCAGGAATTTCAAGTCGTGATCGTCCTTGCTGAAAAGGCAGGTGCGCAGCTTGCCGTCAGCCGTGAGGCGAAGGCGCGAGCAGTGTCCACAGAAAGGCTGAGAGACGGGAGCGACCAATCCGATTTCGCCGCGTCCATCCGCAAAACGATACTTGCGCGCTGTTTCGCTCGGTTCGTGGGCGACAGGCACGAGAGGCCAAAGCGCGGAAATGCGCTGATGGATTTCCGCTGCGGTGACCACCATTTCGCGCGTCCAGGTGTGGTCGGCGTCGAGAGGCATGAATTCGATGAAGCGCATGTTGAGATCGCGCTCGCGAGCGAAGGCGGCGAAGGCTTCGACTTCGTCGTCGTTCACGCCGCGCACCAGCACGGCATTGACCTTGACCGGGCGCGAGAATGCCGCCTGAGCGGCGTCGATGCCAGCCATGACTTGGTCGAAGGTTTTCGTGCGGGTGATGCGTTCGAACTTTTCGCGCACCAGCGAATCAAGGCTGATGTTAATCCGATCCAGCCCGGCGGCCACCAAACGGTCGCAGCGCTCGGCGAGCAGATAGCCGTTGGTGGTCATCGAGAGATCCGCAACACCAAGGGCTTTCAGGCGGGCGATGAAATCCTCGACGCCCGGGCGAACCAGCGGCTCGCCTCCGGTGACGCGTATCTTACGAATGCCCATGCCTACGAGGATGCGCGCCAGCCGTTCGTACTCGTCCCAGCCGAGCAGCAGGCTCGCCGCCACGTGATTTTCGGGATCGGCCGAGCGACAGTAGACGCAACGAAAGTTGCAGCGGTCGGTGACCGAGATGCGAAGATCCGTGATCTGGCGGCCAAATTTGTCAGCGAGCGGCATTCGTTTTCAAAACCATTTCCCGTTTCGTCCAATGGGCCAATAAAAAAGCCCAAATCCGTGTTGGACTTGGGCAGCCGCCGGCACCGCATCTCTGCGGCCGGCGTTCCCCTTTCCAAGCGCGGGAGGCGGGAGCGTTTCCGCTCAGGCCCTCGGTCCCGGACATCGAGACGTCGCCCCAGCGCCCTTAGGATTTCTCTCCGTTAGGCCGCCGAGGTCGGAGAAACTGAAGTCATCTTACTCTGCGCGAGGAGACACAAGCAAACCGCATATCCAATACGTATTTAGGCACCTAAAGGAGTATTAGGTGGGTGTCTTAAGGCGAGTACAGAAGCAGCCCTACGCGCGGCCGCGGCTGGTATTGCGGATTTCCTTGCGGTAATCCGGAGCGGAGAACTCCACGGTGCGGCACATTTCGTACAAGCGCGAACGAACCCTCTTGCCGACCCGGCTCTCGAGCGACTCGTCTTTAGGAGCAGTTCGCGTTTCACCGGAAGGAAACGTCACCCCTGAGGGAGTCTCCCCGGGACTCTTCATTTCCGAATCGAGATAGTTGGTGGTAATCACGGTAACTTTTTCATCGTTGTAGCGGGCGTTCAGTATGTGGCCGACCGTTTCCATGGCCCACGGAGAAGGTTTGCTGGATCCAAGGTCGTCCAGAACAAGCAACTCCGTCTTCAGCACCGGTTCGAGAACGCTCATCTCCGTGGTCTGGCTCTCGGCGTTATAGCTATCCTGAATTTCTTTCAGCAGTTCCCGGTAATCGTAGAAAAGGCCGGTGTGACCGCGCAGGACAATATTTTTCAACGCCGCAACCGCCAGATGTGTTTTCCCGGAACCGCAACCGCCCATTAGCAACAGGCCGCGATCGGAGCTGAAAGGAAATTCTCGCGCGAAACCCTCTACCGCAATGCGGGCCTGAGCCAAGCTGCGGTTCCAAACCTGGATTCGCGGCTGTACCGTTTCTCCGTATTCGTTGTCGGTTTCGAAATTATCGAAGTCGCAGTGACGGTAGCGCTCCGGTACGCGCGCACGAGCCAGTAGACGATCGGTGCGGTCGCCGGTGGTGCAATCGCAGGGCACGGCCCAAACCATTTTCGGGTCGCCTGTCGACGCGCCCGGCCGATCGTCCGAAAGCGCCTGCGCGCCGGCGGTGGAGCGCTCAACGACCTTCCAGCCGGTGCCTCCGCAAACCGTGCAATCCGCTCGCGCCATGCCGCAAGCATATGCGGAGCGCGCGAGCAGCGCAAGCGGATGACCGCGGATACTAGAATCCGGAAGATGACAATCAGCCAGACAGTATATTGGGATCGTGGAAATTGACGGAACCTCAAGGGGCCGAATCATCGGGCTCTTTCCCGAACTGCTCGGAGTGGGCGGCGTGCAGGAAGCCGGGCGAATGACCGCTATCGCGCTCTTCGAAATTGCCAAGGCCCGGAGATGGTCGGTTGATTTTCTGAGCCTCAACGATCCGCCGGGGCAGCACCGGCTGAGCGCGGCGCCCGAAGTCGCGCTCCACGGCTACGGCCGCGCGAAAGTGCGTTTCGTCTTCGCGGCTCTGCGTTTGGCACGCGGAGCGGCCGAAGCGGAGCCTTGCATCGCCCTGGCGGCGCATCCCAACCTCGCCGTTCCCGTGCGATTCATGGGGTGCACGGCTCCCCGGTTGCGAACGATCGTCATGGCGCACGGCATCGAAGTATGGAAACCTATTTCGCGGTTTCGGCGCCGAGCACTGGCGCGTGCGGACATAGTGCTAGCCCCGAGCCGTTACACGGCTCAGCAGCTCGTCGACGTCCAAGATATTGCGCCGGAAAAAGTCCAGCGTTTGCCGTGGCCGCTCAATCCCAGTTTTCTTCGGCTGGCGGACGCTCCCGACCGTCTCCCATTGCCGCAGGGCTTTCCTTCCGGCCAGGTAATCCTGACCGTCGGACGCTGGGCAAGTTCGGAGCGCTACAAAGGCGTGGATGAATTGATTCGCGCTGTCGCTTCGCTCTCGAAAAATTTCCCGATATGCACCTGGTCGCAGTGGGCGGGGGCGACGACCTGCCGAGACTGCGCGGTCTAGCCGCTGATTTAGGAGTTTCCGCTCGGGTGGTCTCTCTGGAGAACCTCTCCCGCGAGCAGGCGGCCGCCTGTTACGCAAATGCCGACGTCTTTGCGCTGCCTAGCACGGGCGAAGGCTTCGGTTTGGTCTTCCTTGAGGCGATGGCACTTTCCAAGCCGATTATTGGCGTGGCCGCGGGAGGCGCGATGGACGTGGTCGAAGACGGCGTAAATGGATTTCTGCTGCCGCCCGGCGATGCGCAAAGTCTGCACCGAAGTCTTGAGCAGCTACTTGGAGATGCTTCTCTGCGCGAGAAGCTGGGCAGCCGCGGGTCGCAGATTGTCCGGGACAAATATGCCTTTGCCACGTTTCAAGGGAATCTGGAACAGATTCTTTACTCGCAGGCAGCCCGAGAGGGTACGACCCGAGCGGACGGTGGCCCCATGGGTTCGCGGGTAGTATCCTCTAAGCGGCGTGCGCTCCAATCAGAATAACCGCGGGTGATCGCGGATCCGTTTACCGCGAGGCCCCCTGGAGACAACCATTTCATCTTGCGCATCCTGAAAACAGTTCAGGCGTACTATCCGTTCAGGAAAAGGGCGGACCGGTGGTCAAGGTGCGCGCCCTCGCTCACGGGCTCGCGCGTCGAGGACACGAAGTCACTGTGCTGACAGCCGACCTAGGGCTCGCCGAGCGGAACGGCGCTTCGCCGCCGGTCGAGC
>Ga0302326_10003743_pt1 | contig 35676 bp, 28 predicted proteins | sample Palsa_T0_3_FD_202264 | JGI IMG/M metagenome (GOLD analysis project Ga0302326, IMG submission 202264) | Peat permafrost microbial communities from Stordalen Mire near Abisko, Sweden - Palsa_T0_3 | ecosystem: Environmental > Terrestrial > Soil > Palsa > Peat permafrost | place: Sweden: Abisko...
GTTGACGTACGAAGATCTCAAGCGCGGCGGTACGGTGTCGATCAAAGATTCCCCAACCGTCACCTGGACGCGCGTGCGCGGGTTGCATCTCAGTCAAGCGGGCGTCTATAGCGACGGTTTGACGTCCGCCTCGCTCTTCGACCTCGCGTACTTAGTGTATCAGCTCGATTTCTCGCGCTTGAAACATCCGCTGTGCATCTATATTCCGAAATCGGAATCCGCCGACGAAGCGCTGTGGTGGCGCGACGTTTTGCAGACGCTCGCGGAGTTGAAGGGCCGGCCGAAGGACTACATCAAGTGCATGGCCCTGTGCGAGGCGCATCCCTTCGCGTTCCAACTCGAGGAGTTCGCCTACAATTTGCGCGAGCATCTGCTCGGCATCAATCTCGGCCGCTGGGATTACATGGCGAGCTTGATCCACTTTAACTTCGACGACCCCGCGTGGGTGCTCCCCGATCGCAACACGATCCCGCACGACGTCGCATTCTTTCAGAACCTGCGCACGCTGATTCCGTCGATTTGCCACAAGCACGGCATGCTCGCGATCGGCGGCATGACGGCGCTCTATCCGAGCCGCGAAGATCCCGAGTTGAACGAGCGCGCACTTACCGTGCTCGCGCAAGATAAAAAGAACGAAGCGACCTGTCTCATGGACGGCGCGTGGACCGGCCACCCCGATCAGAACGCGATCGCGGTCGCGCAGTTCCCGGAGCCCAATCAGCTCGCGAGCTACAAACCCGGCTTCGACGCGCATCCCGATCTGCGGCCTTCGGTTGCCGGCGTCGGCAAGACGACGGTGGACGGAACTCGCGCGGCCGTGCGCACGGTCATCCGCTATCGCAACGGATACCTGAACGGCAAGGGCGCGAGCCTCCTCGACGGTTACATGGAAGATCTCGCGACCGACCGCATCTATCGTCTCATGATCGCGCAGCGCATCAAGCACGGCGTCATCCCGGCGGCCGACGTCTCCCGGCTCTTCGATGAGGAGTTGGCCACGTTGATCGAATCCGGTAAGGATGCCGGCACGCCAGAGACGCTCCGCGAAGCGCGCGCGATCGGCGAAGCGATGATCCTCGAGGGCCACTTCGACCCGATCTGACCCGGCCTGCGGGGAGGGTGCTCAACTCAAGAGGCCGGCGGCATTGCTTAGGCTGTTGCTCGCCTTTTGGCCCAGCACTTGCAATGCGGCGATCGCAACCACCGAGACCAGCGAAACGATGAGCGCGTACTCGACGAGCCCTTGGCCCGACTCGTCGCGCAAAAACGCTGCTGGGTTTATTTGCCGACTCCGGTTTCTCAACGGTCCCCCTACTTTTGGCTTCCTCCTTTCGGTTATCGACACGCTGACGGATGTCAGTACGTGACCCAAATCAAAGCGTGGGCCCATTCTGTCGGCTTCGGTTTCACGGCGCCTGGTGACCGAGCGCAATATCCCCTGCGACTGGAGCTCCTGGCCGTGACTTAAACCGCCACCTCATTGCGTGTGCCACTACGGTGGCACAGTCAATAGCTACGATCGAAGGATGACGCGTTTTTCGCCCGCGGGATTCGCCCCAATTTCGGATGGCCTACGAAACACGAAACGCGTCGGGACGATCAGCGAGGCTGCCGTCATCATGCGCTTCGTAAAGCTCGGCTATCGCGTTAGCTTACCATTCGGCGAGTCCACGCCTTACGATCTCATCGTTGAAAGTCCGAACGATACTCTGTTCCGAATTCAGGTCAAGACGGGACGGCTTCGGAATGGCGTGATTCGCTTTGCCGCGGTCTCGTCGCATTTTCATCGCGGCCGCCCTGCCACTCGCTACGATGGCAAGATCGACGCTTTCGCGGTTTACTGCCCAGCAAACGATTCATGCTATCTCATCGACGTATCGGATATCTGCGTCCGTGGAGACTTCGGTTCGCTCCGCGTCGACCCGCCGCTCAATAACATGGAACGCGGCATCCATTGGGCGCACAACTATCTGATGAGAGACGAGGAGAGCCCTGAACTTTTCCGTTCAAAGCTCCACCTAGACGATGGAGCCCCCGATGGGGCTTGAACCCATGACCTCCTCGTTACCAACGAGGTGCTCTACCGCTGAGCTACAGGGGCGTATTAGTTGTGTTGGAGCGGGCGGCGAGAATCGAACTCGCGACTTCTGCTTGGAAGGCAGAGGCATTACCACTATGCAACGCCCGCGTTTTTGGTGGGCAGGGCTGGATTCGAACCAGCGTACCGCGACGCGGAACAGATTTACAGTCTGTCGCCTTTAACCACTCGGCCACCTACCCACGCTTCGGCCGCCATTCGTTAGGGCCGGGCCACCCGAGGTCCTGTCGGCACCCTCCTCGGCCGGCGGTTCGAGCACGAACATCTTCAGAAAGCGCTCTTGACGACCCCGCCGTCGACGCGCAACGCGGCTCCTGTCGTGGCCGATGCGAGGGGACTTGCGACATACGCGACGAGCGAAGCTACCTCCGCAGGCTCGGCGAACCGCTTGATCAGCGAGGTCGGACGGACTTTTTCAAAAAACTCCGTCTCGAACTCGCCGAACGTCTTGCCTTCCACCTTAGCAAGCCGTTCGACAAACTCGCCGACGCCGCGCGAATTCGTGGGCCCGGGCAAAACGCTGTTGACGGTGATGCCCGTTCCGGCGACCGCCTCGGCCAGACCTCGCGCGACCGAGATCTGCGCGGACTTCGTCATACCGTAGTGGATCATCTCCGCCGGAATCTGAACGCCGCTTTCGCTCGAGATAAAAATGATGCGACCCCAATTCTCGCGCAGCATCGCGGGCAAGTACAGCCGCGCGAGCCGTACGCCGCTCAGGACGTTGACTTCGAAGAACCGCACCCAGTCTGCGTCGGGAATTCGCTCGAACGGCTTCGGCTCGAATATGCCAAGATTGTTGACGAGAATTTCGACGCCGGGATGATGCCGAGCGAGCTCTTCGGCGACGTGCGCGACGCTGAGGTCGCCTGCGAACTCGTGGACGACTCCACCCGTTTCCGCGCGGATCTGTGCCGCCGCCCCGTCGACGGCGGACTGCTGACGTCCGTTGATGATGACGCGGGCGCCTTCGCGCGCCAGCGCGACGGCGATCGCGCGTCCGATCCCCGCGGTGCTGCCGCTGACGAGCGCCAATCTATCTTTGAGTTGAAGGTCCACGAGAAACTCCTAGCGCGCGATCAAGTTCGGCGGCAGCGGTGGTGCGACCAGGCGCCGGTCTTCGAAGCCGGCGATCGTTGCAAACGAGCCGTGTATCCACTCCGCCCGCGCGAGCGCGATCTCCTCGGGACTGCGCGCAACGAAGTTCCACCACATCACGAGCCGCTCGCCGAAGGGTGCACCGCCTAAGACGAAGAGGTGCGCCGCATCGTCGAGCGCGGTCGAAATCGACTCGCGCCCTTGGCCGAGGTAGTAGAGCATCGCTTCTTCGAGCGGCGTATCCGCAATCGACGCGCGTCCGTCGACGAGCATCACCGCATGTTCGTGCGCCGGGTTGACCGGAATGTGCACGACGCCGCTGCGCGTCGCGGCGACATCGAGCGCGATCGTCGGGGCGTAGGTGCGGGCGGGGGACCGGAACCCGCCGCTCTCGCCGATGACGACGCGAACCGTTGCCCCGCCGGCATCGAACGCCGGCAGGTCGACGTGCCGTTCGAACTGAGATGCCGTGCGGCGCTCACCCTCGGGAAGCGCGATCCAGAGCTGCAAGCCGTGCGGATCGGTCTTGCCTTGCACGCTCATCTCCGCGTGTGCGATGCCGCGACCCGCCGTCATGAGATTGAGCTGGCCCGGCACGATGCGCAAGGCGTTGCCCAGACTGTCGTGATGGTCGAGCGCGCCGCGGAAAAGCCACGATACCGTTTGCAACCCGATGTGCGGATGTGCGAAGACGTCGAGCGCCGCATCCTCGGCGCGATAGTAGTCGGCAAAACACCACGGCCCGACGGTCCGCCGGGTGCGCTGCGGGAGGACGCGCGAGACCGCAAAGCCGGGAGCGATTTCCGCGCGGCGCGGTACCAGCGGTTCGAACTGCGGGCCGACCGACATCTTCACGTGCGCGCGGCGACCTGTTTGTCGAACGCTTCCTGAGCGATGCGCACGTCGTCGCTGTGCGCCGCCGCCCATTCCCCAAGCGCTCCGAGCGGGCCACGCAGCGTTTCGCCGAGCGACGTCAACTCGTACTCCACACGCGGCGGAATTTCCGCGTACACCGTGCGTTTCACCAAGCCGTCGCGTTCGAGATCGCGCAACGTTTGGGTAAGCATCTTCTGCGAAATACCGCCAACGAGCCGCTTGAGTTCGTTGAAGCGGCGAGTACCGCCGTGAGAGAGCAGGCCAATAACCAGCGTCGTCCACTTATCCGCGATCCGGTCCAAAATGGCGCGGGTGGGGCAGTTTCCTTGGTAGAGCTCGGCGTCGGCCGGGGAGGGGATGGTTTCCATCAGGTAACTAGGCTACTGTTCAGTGCCTACTTGTTTAAAGTAGGTAAGTATGGAATAGTGACTAAGCAACAATACCACAGGGGGACGCCGCCCCGCAACGGGCGGATTTGGAGAAATTATGAGCACCACACAAACATCGGAAAAATCGGTGACCTACGCGATCGACGGCGTCCATTCGCACGTCGAATTTTCGGTTCGGCACCTGATGATCAGCAAGGTCCGCGGACGCTTCGGCACCTTTGAGGGGACGATCGAAACGGCACCGGGCAGCGATCTGCCGCAGAACGTCAACGTCACGATCGACGCCTCGTCGGTCGACACCCGCGAACCCCAACGCGACGCTCACCTCGCGTCGGCAGACTTTCTCGATGTCGAGCAGTATCCGCAGCTTACCTTCGTCAGCACGCACACCGAGGGGACGCCCGACGACTTCCGGGTCCACGGAAAGCTGACGCTTCACGGCACGACGCGCGACGTCGTCCTGCACGGCGAGTTCGAAGGCCGCGGCGCCGACCCGTGGGGCGGCCAACGTATCGGTTACACCGCGAAGACCACGATCAGTCGTAAAGAATTCGGCTTAGTCTGGAATCAGGCGCTCGAAACCGGCGGCGTGGCCGTCGGCGATGAGATCAAGATCGAGCTCAACGTCGAGGCGGTTCAAAAACAATAGGCGGCGATACGCGGAGCCAACCAACTCAAGGCGGTGCCGATTTCGGTGCCGCCTTTTTCATGCGCGAGAGAAACCGGGGCCGAGGCCGAGCGTATCGAATGGAGCGCCACCGGACGCCGACGTAGCTCAGCTGGTCAGAGCAGGACTTTTGTAAAGTCAAGGTCATCGGTTCGAATCCGATCGTCGGCTCGTGCGCGAACTACTCCGCGTTCGGCGGCCGCGGTTCGCCGAAAACCGGTGAAGGCTCGACGTACCCGGGGAGATCGGAACGACGCGTTAATCTGTCGCGGCGGATGTCGACCGTTCGTGAATTCAGTGCCTTCGTGATCTTTTTACGGGCCGAGTCGCCGATGATGTCGCCGATCATTTGAACGAAGAAGCCCCCGAGATCGTCGAAGAACACGTTGTTTTTATCCGGGAACGGGTTCGAGGTTCAGCAGGTCGAGAACGCCCTCGCGGCCCGCTACCACCTTCGATGCGACCACACCTTCGCTATCAACGCGCACGGCCATCGGCGTTCCGCCGGCGCCGAACGCGGCTGCGGCGCGCGACCGTGCGTCGATAAGGATCGTCGCTTCGAGACCCGTCGCTTCGTCGCCGAGCGGACGGCTCGAGATGACGATCAGTTTGGGTGCCGCGGCACGTTCTTCGGATCCCTCACCCCGCGCCAGCAGATCCGGCAGCATGTTCGCACAGAACCCGCACTGCGGATTCCAGAACAACAGCACCGATCCGGCCGGCGCCGGCGTCACTGCATCGCGTAGCGAAACCTCAGCGCCGGTCGCAGTCTCAAGCAGCAGATCCGGCAGCGAGTCGCCGGCGGAGGTCGCCGGCGGCCGATGGCCGTCGAGGAATTCCGAGACGAGCGCGCGGATCGCGTCCGCACCGGCGGCGACGAAGCTCGCGATCCGGCCGTCTTCGATCAACACGGCCGACGGAGTGCCGTACGCTTCGAATGCGTTCGACACTTCGCGCTCGCGTTGGAGCAGGACTCCCCCGAGCCCCGGCACCATCTTCTCGCGATTGTCGGCCGGAGTGCCTTCGCTGACGATCGCGATCGTCAGCGACGCGCCATAGTCGCGCTGCCAGCGCGCGATCTCAGGAAGAAGCGCGTGGCACGGCCCGCACTTCGGATTCACGAAAACGAGCAGCAGGGCGCGCTCCTGCGCGCCGAGTGTTTCCAGATTCTCGGTCGCGCCGTCCATGGTCTCGAGCGCGAACGACGGCACCGGCGACCCGATCGCGAGACCCTGGCGCGCCGGCGCGACCGGATGTTCGGGTTCGACCACATCTGCGCGCTCGAGCGCCTCGAGGCGCAGCAAAATACGTCCCTGCTGTTGCAAGACTTGCCATAAGACGAACGCCACGAGCGCTAGCATGACGATCGTAACGGCTCCCACGGCCACGACGGCTGGTTGCGTCGCAACGAACGCGCCGATCGCAGCAAGCGTCGCAAACACTGGCGCCTCCGCTCCGAACGCCGCAACGAAGCCGGCCAGAACGATGAACGCGACGTTGCGCGCTACCGTATCCCACCCGATCGGTCGCGCTTCATTCGCGCCAAAGCAGTTGCAGGCCGGCCGCCTTCCACGAACCACCTGCGCCGCAACGACGGCCGTGAACACGACCAGCAGCCCAGCGGCCCCGACCGCTCCAAGCACGACGCTCCGATCGAAAAGGAGCGCTGCCGACACCGCAAGCTCAGAGACCACCAGCAGCACCGTAGCAAACGGCGCGACCCGCGCCGGAACGCCGAATTGCGTGAGACCGGTCGCGACCCTCGTGCGATCCTCCAGCTTCCGAAGGGCGGCGAGCGCAAACACCGCGCACAGCGCGAGACGAGCGAGAAGAACTACTTGATGCATATACCACACCTCGGATTTCCTTGACCATCGGGGCAACATTGGGGGGCACTGGACGGGCAGCATTGATCGCCGCAGCAGGTTTGGTTGGGAGCGCAACATGCCGTGTATTGCGTGCCGCTGAACTCGTTGTGACACGCGACGGTATTCGGTATGACGCACGTGCGGAGACGTTGTTTGATCACGCCGATGCCGCCGCTCGGAAACGGGGACGGCGTCGGGGTCGCCGTGAACAGCTTGCAGCAGGTGTTGCCGCATACGGGACCCGGGCAGCAGGCAGCGTTTGGCGTTCCGGGATTGAGGCAGTTGTCCGGCGGACACGGAAGGTTGCCGCAGATCATGTAGCCCGGCGGCGCGCAGATCCCCTTAGTCGAGTCGAGACAGACGTACTTCGCGTCGCAGCACGACGTTCCGCACGCGGTGGAACCTGAGTTACAGCAGAGCGAGTTCTTGGGATCCGTACACACCGAACCCGCGCCGTTGCAGCAAACGTCGCCGCAGCATTGATCTCCCGACGCGCAGCAGAACTTGCCGCCGCAGCAGGTCGAACCAGCCGCACAGCAGCCATCGCTGCCGCAGCACGCTTGCCCTTCCCCGCAACAGAACGGATCGGAGCCCGGAGTCCCCGCGCAAACCGTCGTGTATCCGGGCGGACAGCACGTCTTGGACTGACCGATGCACACGTCGCTGCCCGTGCAGCAGTCGGTGCCGCAACACGTGTCGCCCGAATCGCACGAGGTTCCGACTCCGCACAACTGCTCGCCGCAACCCGCTTTTGGGATCCAGCACGCGAGCGCCGCCGCAGTGGCTTTCGCTTGGCACTCGATCGCGCCGATTATGGCGTCACCGATATCACCAAATATCGCTTGGACGCCGGCGGCTTCGAGGCACGTCACCATCTGGTTGCCGGCTGAGTTCATGCACGAGGTACAGTGTGGCGTGCTCGGCGCACCGTATTGATTCTGAATCTCGAGCCCGGCGTCGCCGCCGGGTGCTTCCGGGGCATAATCGGCAACGACGAACTCGCGCCGCTCGATCGCCGGCGAAAGAAACGCGCCACGCGTGCTCGCGCGCCGCGACGCGCGACCGCGGCGCGGCGGCGTACCGTTGCACGTCGACGCTTCGGATTTGAAGCGTTGCATGAGCTGATCGATCGCGGCATAGAGTTGCCCGTCGATCGCGAGGTCGAGCGGCGCCGCGCCCTCGAAGAACTTCGATGAAATGAGCTTCGAACGCGACGACGCAACCGCGCGCTCCGCGCCGAGAATCGTCCCGGTCACCGTTCTTCCAACGACGGTGAGATCGGCGCCGCGTGCGCCGCTGACGGCCGAGCCGTAGCGCAGCGACACGGTGCCGCGCGCCGTTCCCTCCTGCGTCCCGGCGACTTTGCTCTCGAATCGTACGACCGAAGCGCCGCCCGAGGTTACCTCGATCACGTTCGTCGATTGAGCCGACAGCGCCGTCCGCCCAACCCCGGGAACGAATTGCAAGTTTCGAGAGGCGGTTAGCGTAACGGGTTGGCCGTTCGCGACGCCGGCTGCGGTATACGTCATCGCGTCTAGCGCGTCACCGCGCTTGTACGCACACGGTCCCGACGAGAATGTCGAGGGCAACGTTAGCCGCCGTCGCACGATGCCGCGTGTAAGCTTGAGTGGCGGCGCCGTCGCTGACGCCGACCCGCCCGGGAAACGGACGGCGTCGCCTGCGTTCGCGCTAACGCGGGGCGAAGCGAGCGCTCTCCCGGGAAGTGCGCCCCAGGCGGCAAGTGAACCCGAGGCCAGCCCGACGCCGGCGAGCGCCGTGCGGCGCGGGACGGAGCCGCCCGCGAGACCCTTGACGAAATCGTCAAACCAATGCATCGTCGGCTCCCCTAGCTCGGCGGAAGATCTGACGGGCGAAGCGTAATGCGAAACGCCTTGTAGTGCATATCTGCCGGCACGAGAACGATCTTCACGGGTTTGAAATCGACCGGCACGGCAAAGAACACGGTTTCTTTCCACGCGCCGCCCGGAGGCATGTCCGTGACCGCTCCCATCGGCCGCACCTTGTCCGGCTGCGCCGCAACCGCGATGCCGTCGGCATCGACCATCGAAGCGCTCAACTGCATCATCGTGAGCACTCGTGCCGTGCCGTTGCTCATGAGCCCGCGAAATGCGAGCCACTTCGTAGTAGCGGAATCCGCGTAGCTTTCGTTTACCGAGCCGTCGGGCTTGCCGAGCGACATCTTGCGCAGCCGCGTTTGCCCGTTGAACAACGTGCTCGCAAGCGTCCCGGCGACACCGTGGGTTTGATTCGCGCCGCCGGGTTCCGGCGCCGGTTGTGCCCCGAGCACGGGGGCGGCGCACGAGATCGCTGCGCCGAGCGTGACGACTGAAGCATGATTCCGAAACAACACGGCTCGATCTCCTCTACACTGGGTTTGCTTGCACTCTAAGGCTAAGCGATGACCGTCTCCGGTGCGTCCACCGTCCCTGACGGCGCATGGACTACGGCGGCATCGTGCCGGCCGGCCCGCTCGCGTAGAGCGTCATCGCGTACGAAGCTTCGGTAATGTCGACCGTCTGCGACGAGATGAAAATGCCACAGACGATCGAGTCCTGGAAGGTCGTGCCGATGACCCCGCTCTGCCACGACACGGACCAGCTCTCGGCATCGGGCGGCGCGTCGTTAAAGCCCGCCGTGCCGAGGATCGTCCCGGAGGCGGTGCTCAATTCGAGCGACGTCAGCACCCATTCTTTGGGAAGCTGCGCCTGCCAGGTGTCGGTCCCGGTATCTTCCTGATAGTGCAAGCCCGCCGCGGCGTCGCACGAGCTCCACGCGTTGTCGCCGGCGACGTTCCCCGGACCGCACGAGACGTTTGTGATGAAGTGCGCGGGCAACGGCGCGATCTCACGGGTCGCGGTGAATTGCAAGTCGAGCATGTTGGCGCTTTGCCGCCCCGCGATCACCTGCAGTTGCACCGTCTGATCGTAGACGCCCGAGACCGCGGGAATCGCGGCGGTAATCGAGGTCGCATCCCAATTTTGCACACCCAGATCGAGCCAGCCGCCGGAGAACGTTCCCGCGAGCCGGATGATCCCGCTCGTGCCCAAGCACAACCCCTCGACGACGACGTAACCGCCCGGCGTGATACTGCCCTTCGCGTGCGCGACCGACGGCCGGCGTTTCTCGCAATAGTCCGGGTCCGGCCTGACCATCGGCCCGCGTGGATCGTTGACGGGCGTCGTGCCGGCGACGTTCGCAACGACGGATTGAACCGCGACGTTCGTGCCGAGCCGGCTCGCTTTGCCGCGACCGATGTAGGTCTTCGGTGTGCCGAGATCGGCGAACGCGAGTTTGCGCAGTTGCGCGCGTAGCGCACCCGCGGTCGTGTGACGGCCGTCGACGATCACGGCGGCCGTATCCGGCATGGAACCGAACGCCGTCAGTTTCTTTCCGTCGGCGGTGAACGCGCCGGTGTGCACGCCGGTAATTGCCGCATTCGCAACGGCGCCGGCGCCGAAGAACGTCACACATGCCGCAAAGCTCGCGAGCGATAAGCGCATACGGATCATCGCTTACTGACCCACTATCGGTTCGGAGGTAGTGCTGCGAACGCCGCCGACCGACGGTGCGCTTCCGGGTGAGAGGACGAGCGGAACGAAGTAATCGGTCGTCGGTGTGCTCGAGTGCGGCTGCATCGCGATCGAGAGATCGTGAATCGACATGTACGTCGTCGGTCCGCGTTGCTGAAAAAAGGAATGAACGTGCGTCTTGAGGCCTTTCTCGTCGGACTGCAGTTGCGCGACCTCGCGCTCCAGAGTGGCCACGCGACCTTCCAGCAACTCTTCTTGTGACGGAAGCGGGGTGAGCGAACGCCGAAGATCGCCCGAGGCGGTCGGCACCGGGGCCGGACCTTGCTGCATCTGCGGGTTGAAGGACAGAACCAGCGCCAAGATCAGCGGCGGGATGGCGGAAAGGTCGAATCGACCGGTCATGCGTCGTCTCCGGTATCCGCGGGCGGGGCCGCAGGGGCGAAGCTTTGGGCCGCGGTGATGAAGTCGCAGAGGTCGCCGAAATTGGCGAAGTAGCGGCGGCGGCCGGATGCGACGTGATCGATTTGACCTCGCATCGTGCGCGCGTCGTCGGGCGCTTCAAACCACGTCCGAACCACGAAGACTTGATCGCCGGATGCTTGCCTCACGCACAAAGCCTATCCGGCAACCGTCTCCACACCGTCCACCGGCCGCAGTAATCCGCCCCGACCCTTACGGAATGGCGTCCCCGGCGAGGATCTCGCGGTGAACCAACAGCGCGAGGTAGCGGGCCCGGCCTCCCTCGTCCTCGATACGCGCCGCGTCCTCGCGCAAGAGCCGCTTCGCTTCGGCGTTCAGCGCCCGCGCCCGCTCGAAGTCGCCCGCGGCTTCGTAAGCGCGAGCGGCATTGGCCACACCCTGTGCCGGAAACGACACGCGCGTATAGTCGCCATCGAGCTCGTGGAGGAACTCGGCGGCGGCGGCGACGGCTCGCTGGGCGTCGCCTAGCGCCAGATACACCGGAATGAGGTCGATCAACGACTCGAGCACTTGGCGCGGATCGCGGTCGCGCCGCCACGCGAGCGCCGTTTCCAAGTGTTCCCGCGCCGCTTCGAACATGCGCAGGCCACGTTCCGCCGAGCCAAGCTCGCCTAACGCACCAATTTCTTCGCGTTCGAGTGTATGCTCGCGCGCCAGGCCGAGCGCCTCGAGAGCGAGTTCGCGGCCGCGCGCGCTGTCGCCGCCCAGCGTCGCTGCGCACGCGAGGCCGACGGTCGCCAGAATCGTGTTGGCCGGCGTTCGCAGGGACTCCCAAATCGTTCGAGCGCGAAGAAGATCTTCTTCGGCCGCGGCCAAGTCGCCGGCGCGGATCGCGGTGTTGCCGCGATGATAGTAGAGGCTCGCGATCGCATTGGGCTTCTCGACGCGTTCGAACAGCGCAAGCGCGCAATCGGTGTGTTCGCGATTGGCAACGGCGTCGGCCGCGTACCAAGCGGCCGACGCAAGATTTCGGTGGGCCGTTGCCTGACCTTCGAGGTCACCGATTTCACGGCAGACGCCCAGCAACTCACCCCCGACCCGGCGAAGCTCCAGCGCATCGGCGGCCACGTCGGCGATCTGTGCCTCCATGCGCAGCACGCGCGCCCTCAGCACGCGATTCGCGCCGACGCGCTGCCCGGCCCGAGCGACGCACGTTCGCGCAAGCGGCAGGTTCGTCCACGAAGCGTTGAAGGCGTGCTGGCACCAGTACTCCACGGCGAGCGCGTCGTCGCTCAGCGTCTCCGCGATCGGCGCGACGCCGGCCAAGACCGTCTCGGCGGCACGGTTGTTGGAACGATCGATCTCCAACCGTGCTTGGGCGACCGCCGCTTCGACCACCCAGCGCGCCGACCCGGCGCGTTCTCCGAGCGAGCGCAGTTCGGTGACCGCAGACTCCGCCGCCGCGCGCTCGGCGACTTGAATGCACAACGCGAACGTGCGAGCGAGTGCGCTGCCGAGCAGATCGTCGTCGCCGAGATTTCGAGCGATCTCGTCCATCGCTGTGCAGTCGCTCCGCCGGTTCGTTCCGTCGCCGGCGCGCGCAGCCGCTTCCTCGCGCAGCCGGTGAAGCTCGAAACGGTCTCGCGGATTCGTACACAGTTCGAGCCCGCGCGTGGCAAGCAACGTCGCGTCGGCTTGCGCGAACACGTCGAGTGCATATCGAACGGCCTGCAAATAGCGCGCCACGGCCTCTTCCGGAAAACCGGCCGCATCGTAGTGCCGCGCGACCGTCGCGTTCTGCGCCGGGTTGTCCGGGAAGAGCCCTTCGAGCGTTTTGGCAACGCGGCGATGGAGCATGCGGCGCGCGGATTCGTCGACGGCACCGTACACGGCGGCGTGAACCAGCTGATGCGAGAACGCAAAGTCACCGCGGCGTAGCGGAGAGACGCGTACGATCGCGCGGTCGAGGAGTTCGTCGAGCGCATCGAACACCTCGGCGAAACTCCAGCCACACGCCTGCCTCACCACGTCGACGTCGAAACCCGCGCCGGCGACCGCCGCAGCTTCGACGAGGGCACGCGCCGCCGACGAGAGCCCGATCACGCGCGCCGTAACCGTGCCCGCGATCCCGGCCGGGAGCGTCGCTTCGGGTGCGCCTTTCAAGCGCTCGCGCAACAACTCGGTGACGAACAGCGCGTTTCCATCGCTCGCCGCGTAGAGCTCATCCGCCATCGCATCGCTGCGGTCCGCCGCGACCGCCGCGACCAGCGTGCGAACGTCTGCCGGCTGGAGCGGCCCGAGCGCCATGTGACTCGCGTTCGCCGGCGCGAGGCGACGTACGAACTCGCCCAAGAGGTTGCTGCCTTCGACCTCTTGTTCTCGAAACGAGCTGAGCACGAGCACCGATTTGCCGCGCAGGCGCCGCACGATAAACGACAGCAACTCGACCGTCGCGGCGCCGGCCCAGTGCAGGTCCTCAAGAACGACGAGCAGAGGACGCTTCTCCGAGAGCTGCTCGAACGCAGCCTGGATGGCGTCGAACAGCCGCTGGCGGTCGCTTGCCGGATCCAGCTTGGGGAGCGGCGCGAGGTTCGGCACGAGGTCGCGCATGGAGGGCACGAGCGATGCGAGCGCCGCTAATTTCACCGGGTCGAATCGATCGAGGCGCAACAACGGGAGCGCGCCGCGCAACGCCTCGGCGATCGGTTGATACGGTTCGGTTTCGATCGTTGCGGTGGTCCCGAACAAGACGCGTCCGCCCTGCGTTTCCGCGAGCGCCATCAGCTCGCCGATGAGGCGTGATTTACCGGCTCCCGCCTCGCCGCTGACGATCGCGGTCGTAGCCGACCCGCGCGCCGCAGATTCCCACACGACGCCAAGCTCGTGCAGCGCCGCAGCGCGTCCGACGAACGGAAAGCCCGGTCGACCCTCGCGCGCACCTTCGACCTTGCCGCGCTCGAGCGTGCTGAGGTCGTTGCTGCGAATCGCTTCGAGAAGCGCCATCGTTTCCGGCATCGGATCGGCGGAGAGTTCGTCGCGCAATCGGCGGTTGAAGGTCTCGAAGTCGGCCAGCGCCCCCGACCGGTCGCCGGCGGCAAAGCGCAGCGACATCAAGCGCCGGATCGCATCTTCGCGCAGCGGATCCAAGCGCAGCAGCTCTTGTGCGAACGCGATCGCGGCCGGATAGTCGAGCGCCCGGCGCCGCTCGTCAACGAGCGCGATCAGGTTCGAGAAGTGCCGTTCGCGCAGACGCTCGCGCTCGAAAACGACCCAGTCTTCGTAGAAGTCCTCGAGGTAATCACCCCGGTAGAGCGCGACCGCCGCTTCACGGTCGCCCGCGGCACACAACCGCTCGTACTCCGCCGTATCGAGGCCGAGCGCCGCTTGGGGATTCCAGCGCAGCGTTACCTTGTCGGCCAGGATCCAGGGCAGGTGCGGCTGCGCATCCGGCAGCGCGCTTAGCGCCCGATGAAGGTGGCGCCGCAACGAAGCGCGCGCCCCCTCATCCTCTTCGTCCGGCCAGAACTGCTCCGCAACCGCAGCACGCAACAGTGCCCGGTCGCGATGCAGCAGGACGTAGGCGAGCAGCGCGATCGCTTTGCGCGGACCGCCGAACGGCTGCAGCCGGCCCTCGATAAAGAGCGCCGGCTTTCCGAGCAGACAGATCCGAACCAACGGCTCGCCGGAAACCATCCGCACCCGAATTGCACGCGGCGCGTTGCGCTCGCCTTCTTGTGGAATACAAACGGCCCGGATAGTGAGTCCACTATCCGGGCCGGCTGGTTTGCAAGGTCGCCCGAAGGCGAGGGTTTAGGGCAGTTCGATCTCCGCGAGGTTCTTTTCGATCTTGCGTTTGACGCGTTGCAGCGCGTTGTCGATCGACTTGACGTGGCGGTTCAGGTCGCGCGCCATTTCCTGGTAGCTCTTGCCTTCGAGGTACGAGAGCAGCACTTGCGACTCGAGATCCGACAGATTCTCTTGAATGCGCTCTTTGATATCCTCAGAGACTTCCTGATTGATGACCAGCTCTTCGGGATCGGACGTCTTTTGCGACGCCATCACGTCGAGCAGTGTGCGCTCGCTGTCCTCGTCGTAAATCGGCTTATTCAGCGAGATGTACTGGTTGAGGGGGATGTGTTTTTGGCGTGTCGCGGTCTTGATCGCCGTGATGATCTGACGCGTGATACAGAGTTCGGCGAACGCTCGAAAACTCGAAAGCTTATCCGCCTTGAAGTCGCGGACGGCCTTGTACAGGCCGATCATGCCTTCTTGGATGATGTCTTCGCGGTCTGCGCCGATTAAAAAATAGCTTTTGGCCTTGATTCGGACGAAATTCTTGTACTTGTTCAGCAAGAACTCCATCGCCAGGTTGTCTCCTGCCTTAGCAGCCGAGACAAGGTCCTCGTCGGCTCGCTCGTGATAATCGAGCCCCTCGGGCGCCGTTTGCGCCAACCCCATGTACGTCTCTCCTAGGGAACGACGCGGCCGAAATCGCGAGCCGTGGCCCGTCGAGCCGTCCGCATCCGATTAAGTATAGGAGGGTCCTCCTAGCTCGTCAAGGACAATCCGCGTCTGGGGTGCCACGCCGGTAGTTTTCTCTTCCGGCCTCGCCCGAGGCTACGGTCGCCTCACGGCCCGCTTGCCTTGGTAGTCGAGCTAGTAAGCGATCGGTATATGTCCTCGCGCCAGTCGCCCCGGGAAGGACTACCCCGTCGCTGCGGCGCGCTGGCGCCGCGCTTCGAAGAGGAGGATGCCCGCGGCAACCGATGCGTTGAGCGATTCGAGTTCCCCGAACATCGGGATCTTCACGAGAAAGTCGCACTCTTTGCGCACGACGCTCGAGATGCCGTCCCCTTCCGCGCCGATGACGATGGCGAGGTCGCCGCGCAAATCGGCCTTGCTGTATTCGATCGCGTTCGGGTCGCTGGCGGCGCCCGCCGTCCAAATCCCGGCTTTCTTCAGCGTGCGAATCGCGCCCGCGACGTTTGCCACGCGAGCGATCGGAAGGTGTGCGGTCGCGCCGGCGGCCGCCTTGCGAACCGTGCCGTTGACGCCCGCAGCGCGACGCTCGGGCAGTACGACGGCGGTCGCTCCGGCGCACTCGGCCGAGCGGATAATCGCGCCCGCATTGTGCGGATCGGTGATGTGATCGAGGACGACGAAGAGGCCTTGCCCCTTCGTACGCGCGGCGATCGCTTCTTCGAGCGTGACGTACTCGTGCGGCACGCCGAACGCGACGACGCTCTGGTGCGCGCGATAGGGAAACTGCGAGAAGAACGTGCGGCTCTCAAAGCGGATCGGAATCGACGCGGCGCGCGCGTCGTCGAGCAACTTACGCAGCGTCGGATCGCGCTTGCGTTCGTCGCCGACGTAGACGCGCCGCAAGCCCTCGCCCGCGACGAGCGCCTCCTCAACGGCATGGACCCCGTACACGACGTCGTCGAGATCGAGTTGCTCTTTGCGCTTGGGCGGCCGGCTGGAACCTAAGCGTCGACGGTCCACGTGGTGCCGTCCTTCGAATCGGAAAGGGTGACGCCCGCATCGGCGAGCGCCTCGCGCAGGCGGTCGGCCAGCGCGAAGTCTTTTTCCGACTTTGCTTTAATGCGCGCTTCGACGATTGCGTCGACGGCGTCGGTCGGCTCGATCGGGTGCGGGGGGACGATTTCGCCGAGCTGTCCGCGCAACCGGTCGAGCGCGGCTTGCGAGAGATGTTCGGCGCCGTTGCGCCGGATCGTGTACTCGACGCCCGCGACGCTGGCCGTCCCTGCCGTCAACGATTTCAGGGCGGCCTTGGCACGTTCGACGGGCGAAATGCCGAGCAAGGTCATCGCTTCGTGCAAGAAGATCGCGGCGTGCCCGGCAACCCCGGTTGCGCTCAAATTGCTCGACTCGGCCGCGAGCTCGAACAGCACCGAGACCGCGCTCGAGGTATTGACGTCGTCGTCGAGCGCCGCGAAGAAACGGGTGCGAAACGGCTCGAGCGCGGCGCGCGCCGCAGCTTCATCGTGAGCCGGCGATGGGGCCGCGCGCAGCACGTCGTAGGCGGCGAGCAGGCGGCGCAACCCGGCCGTGGCGCCGGCAACCGCGTCCTCCGTATAGTTCATCGGCTTGTTGTAGCTGGTTTGGAGAAACAACAGCCGGATCGCCTGTGGGTCGTGACGGTCGAGCAGTGCGTGGAGCGGTTCGAAATTGCCGAGCGACTTCGACATCTTGCGGCCGTCGAATTGCAGCAACCCGCCGTGCATCCAGACGTTGGCCATCGGCGGGGGAACGAGGGACTCCGTTTGCGCGATCTCGTTTTCGTGGTGCGGGAAGATCAAGTCGTAGCCGCCGCCGTGAATATCGAACGGCTCGCCGAGCAACGCGTGGCACATGGCCGAGCACTCGATGTGCCAGCCGGGCCGGCCGTCGCCCCACGGCGAGGGCCACGAGGGCTCGCCGGGTTTAGCATGTTTCCAGAGCGCGAAGTCGAGCGGGTCGCGCTTGTCTTCACCGGGCGCGATGCGCGCGCCGATCAGCAGCTCGTCCGTATTGCGGCCCGAGAGCGCGCCGTAACGAGGAAACGATTCGACCGAGAAGTACACACCGTCGGCCGCGACGTATGCGCTGCCTGTTTCGATGAGGGCGGCAATCATCAACGTGATCTCGGCGATGTACTCCGTCGCGCGCGGCTCGCGATCGGGATCGAGCACGCTCAGACGGTCCATCGAACGCTTGAAGCTCGAAAAATATTGCTCGACGATCGCGCTGTAGGGGACACCGCGCGCCTTGCCTTCGGCAATGCTGCGATCGTCGATGTCGGTCACGTTGCGGACGAACTCGACGCGATAGCCCAGATGCACGAGATAGCGGCGCAGGACGTCGAAAAACATGAACGAGCGCGCGTGCCCGAGATGCGCCTCGGCCGAGGGCGTCAGGCCGCAAACGTAGATGCGAACCCGCTCGGAGTCGTAGGGAACGAACGGCTCGGTCGTTCGCGTGCGCGAATTATATAGACGGAGAGACATCGTCGAAGATCGCCGAATTTATCGCAGGCGGGCGCACCGGCTGGGTCGGCGCGCCGAGTTCGGCGAGCTTGTTTTCCAACAGCTCCACGCGCTCGGCGAGCTGTTGAATGATCGCACCGGTCGGGTCGGGCATCTCAACCAGCGTCGTCGACGGCAGGGCGACGGTCTTGGCGCCCTCGTTCACGACGCGCGCCGGGATGCCGACGACCGTCGTGTACGGCGCGACGTCGCGCACGACGACCGAACCCGCACCGACGTGCGCGCCCTCACCGACCGTGATCGCGCCGAGCACCGAAGCGTTGGCACCAACCACGACTCCGTTGCCGACGGTCGGGTGGCGCTTGCCGTGTCCCAAGCTCGTCCCGCCGAGCGTCACGCCTTGATACAACGTGACGCCGTTTCCGATTTCGACGGTCTCACCGATGACGACGCCCATCCCGTGATCGATGAAGAGACCCTTACCGATGCGCGCCGCCGGGTGGATCTCGATGCCGGTCGCCGAGCGCACGAGGCTCGAAAGAAAGCGCGGCAAGAGCGGCACGCCCATGCCGTAGAGCCGGTGGATGATGCGGTGCGCGACGATCGCATGAAACCCGGGATACGAGAGGATGACGTCGAGCGGTCCGTCGGCGGCCGGATCGTGCTCGACCGGTGCGCGCAAGTCGGCGAGAACGTCGGTAAGGAAACCGATCACGTTTTCGCGCCCAGGGTTTTGAAGGGCTCGCCGTCGGGGCCGTACTTGATCGGTTCCAAACCGCGTCCGTGCAGCAAGTGTGAGTTGACGGCACCGATGCGCATCATGATCCGATCGTGCCCGAGCAGCGGAAAGAGCAGATCGAGCCGCGGTCCGGCGGCACGCCCGGTCAGCGCCATCCGCACGGCCCACAGTGCATCTTCCGGCGCGAGACCGAACTCGATAGAGATTTCGCGCAGGTCCGCTTCGAGCGGGAGCCCGCGAAGCTCGGGCTGGTCGTCGACGTATTGGCTCACAGTGTCGAGAAAGAACAGCACCTGACGGTTGCGCAACCGCTCGAGTTCGAGCGCCGGAACGATCACCGCTTCGGCCCGCAGCTCGCGCACGATCGGCACGGCATCCGCAGCAGTCTCGAGCCCCGCGCCGTACGCATCGAGGAACGTCTCGATCCAGCGCTGCGCCGCCGGCGGCGCCGGCGATTCGAGCAACCCCGTCGCCTGCATCGCCTCGGCAATTGCCGCGCAGCGCTCCGCCCTCGGCACCCCGGAGGCGACGCGCAGCGTGAACGGCGGGAGGTTCGGATCGAAATGCATCATGCCAAATTACGGGTGAGCGTGGCGACGGCGTAGGCGGCGATGCCGGTTCCGTCGCCGGTATACCCCATCCCTTCGCTCGTCTTTGCTTTGACACTCACCGCATCGATTCCGATGCGCAGCACCTCGGCCACGCGCGCCCGGACGGCTTCGAGGTGCGGCGCGAGCTTCGGCGCCTCGACCACCACGGTCGCATCGACGTTCCCGAGTTCATACCCCCGCTCGCGCGCCATGCCGGCGCACGCGTCGAGCAGCTGCATCGAATCCGCGTCCTTCCAACGGGCGTCGGAAGGCGGGAAGTAGCGTCCGAGGTCGCCGAGCGCGCAGCCCCCAAGGATCGCGTCGCACAGCGCGTGCGCCAGCACGTCGGCATCGGAGTGCCCGAGCGGACCGCGCTCGTAGGGAATGGTGATCCCGCCGAGCACGAAAGGGCGCCCTTCGACGAGCCGGTGCGCGTCGAAACCGTGACCGACCCGTACGTTCATGCCCTTGCGACCGCCGATTCCACCGGTGCTGCGCGCTCGCGCAGCAAGGCCTCGGCGCGGTCCCGGTCGCCCGGAAGCGTGACCTTGAAGTTCTCGCCCCTCGCCGGGATCACGACGACGCGCACGCTGATACGCTCGAGCAGCATCGCGTCGTCGGTCGCTTCGAATCCGCTCGCGCGCGCGACTTCGTGACCGCGGCGCAAATCCGCGACGGTGCCGAATTGCGGGGTCTGCGCGGCCCAAAGCGCGCCTCGCTCGAGCGTTTGCGTGACCCGGGTGGTTCCCGGTTCGACGACCTTGATCGTATCGATGACCGGGGTCGCGATCAGCGCCCCGGCACCGGGCGCCGTCGCGGCCATCGCCGTGCGGATGTCGGACGCGAGCACGAGCGGCCGCGCGCCGTCGTGGATGAATGCCGCGGCGCAGCGCTCGGGCACCGCGGCGAGTGCGGCGCGCGCACTCTCTTGACGGGTCGCGCCGCCGCGCACGACGACCGTGCTCAAGCGCGGAGCGTACTCGGCGGCGATCGACGCCATGCGTTCGAGGTGCTCGGGCTCGGTTGCGATCACGAGGTCCTCGAGTTCTTCCATCCCTCCGAACGTCGCAAGCGACCACGCGATCAACGGCCGCCCGGCAACCTCGATCAGCTGCTTCGGCCGCCCGAAGCGCAGCCCGCGCCCCGCAGCGACCACGATCGCGCAGAACCTCACGGCGTGCCGACCTGCTGCTGTTTGATTTTGAGTTTGGCAAAAATCATGCGGCCGGCGACGGTTTGCAGGACGCTCGTGACCTGCACGTCGGTCTCTTCTCCGATGAGACGGCGCGCGTTTTCTACGACCACCATCGTTCCGTCGTCGAGGTAGCCGACTCCCTGATGCGATTCCTTACCGTCGCGTACGATCGTGACGTGCATCTCCTCGCCCGGCAACACGACGGGCTTGACGGCACCCGCGAGTTCGTTGACGTTGAGGACCGCGACGCCCTCGACGTGTGCGACGCGGTTGAGATTGTAGTCGTTCGTGACGATCTTCGCGCCGCGCTCGCGAGCCATCCGGACGAGCTTCGCATCCACGCCGCCGAGATCCGCATAATCTTGATCGACGATCTCGAGCGGGGTGATCTCTTGAAGCTTCGCGAGCACGTCCAGCCCGCGCCGGCCGCGGGTGCGCTTCATGCCGTCGACCGAATCCGCAATCAAGTGCAGTTCTCTCAAGACGAAGCGCGGCAGCACGAGCGGGCCCTCGAGAAAACCGCTCTCGACGATTTCGAGGATGCGCCCGTCGACGATGACCGACGTATCGATCAACTTTGGGACCGTCGCAGGCTGGCTGCGCGTCGCCGCCGGCGCGGAACCCGTCAGCCGTTGCTTTGCGCCGACCCGAGCTCCGAGGAACGCCGCGAACGCGCTGATGATGATGTAGCCGACGGTCGCAACGTAGCCGCCCGCGACGCTCGCGCCCGCGATGAACTCGTACATCACGCTCTTGATCAGGAACGCGATCACCAGCCCGGCGATCAGACCGATCGCGCCGCCGAGGATTTCGCTCGGCGAGAGGCGTTCGATCGCGCGCTCGACCTCGTCGAGTTCGACTTCGAAGATCGACTGCGCGAGCGGAGCGACGAATAAGCCGAGCACGGCACCCAAGGCGGGCACGCCGATCGTGAGCGCGATCAGCCACGCCTGATTTGCGACGTGCAGCGAAATGAGGTGCAGATACGCTTCGCGGCCGAGCAAAAAGCCCGCGATCGAGAAGATCGCCATGAAGAGTGCGCGCAGCAGCGTCGTCGACACGTCTAAGCGCCCGGCCCTGCGAACGTGACGAACGCGCCGCACACGTCGTTGGCCACGAAACGCCCGCGCCGAGTTAGCCGCACGCGAACGGGACTCACGTCGAGCGTCCCGAGCGCTTGCTGCTCTTCGAGAACCGGCCTGTAAAATTCATGGAAGTCAACACGGTATCGTTCCGCAAACGCGGCCACATCTACCCCTTCGGACGTGCGCAACGCGAGCATCGCCGCTTCACCGGCCCGAGCGGGACCTTCGAGCCGTTCGGTATCCCCGGGAATCGGGGTGCCGGTCTCCGCGGCCGCACAATAGGTCTCGAGATCGCGCGTGTGGACCGAGCGGACGCCTGCACGGTACGAGGCGGCGCCGACGCCGAGCCCCAGATACTCACCGTTTGCCCAGTAGTTCGCGTTGTGCGCGCTGCGCTTTCCCGGTCGCGCAAAATTGCTGATCTCATAGTGTTCGTAACCCGCGCCCGTCAGGACGTCGATCGCGATCCCGTAGAGTTCGGCCTCGCCGTCGTTGGTCGCAAAGTCGTCGGGACGCCGTGCGAACCACTCGGCGAAGGGCGTTCCTTCTTCTATCGTGAGACCGTACGTCGAGACGTGATCGGGCTCGAGCCCGAGCGCTGCTTCGAGCGAGCGGCGCCACGTCGCCGCGGTTTGTCCGGGGGTCCCGAAGATGAGATCGAGCGAAACGTTTTCGATGCCGGCGGCGCGCGCACGGGCGACGGCGGTTACGACGCCGGCGGGCGAGTGTCGCCGGCCGAGCACGCTGAGTTCCGGTTCGACGAACGACTGCACGCCGAACGAAAAACGGTCGATGCCGGCGCGCCGGTACGCGTCGAAAATGGCCGGCGCGCACAATTCGAGATCGGGATTCAACTCGATCGTCGCTTCGGCAAATCCGCCGGGTGCGAAACGCGCGCGCACCTGCCCGGTTACGCGCTCGATCTGCGCAGGCTCGAGCGTGTTGGGCGTGCCGCCGCCAAAGAACAGCGTACGCGCGGCAAACTCCGGCGCGTCCGCAATCTCGCGCTCGAGCGCCGCCAGATAGCGCGCCGCTTGCGTTCGGCGCAGTGGCCACTTAGCGAAATCGCAGTACGGGCAGATGTACGGACAAAACGGCAGGTGGACGTAGAGCCCGCCATGGGGCACTATGCTTCGTTGACTTCCCGCAGAGAGCTTTGGTCGATCAGCTCCGCGATGCGGCCGACGACGTCTTCGTGAACTTCGGCGCCCGCGGCGCGAATGGCGCTGCGTACGGCGATCCGGTTCGCGCGGCCGTGCGCGACGATGCAGTTCCCGCGCAGTCCGAGCAACGGCGCACCGCCGTAACTGTCGTAGCTGACTTTGTCGCGCACGTTGCGCAGCGCCGGGCGCACGAGCAGCGCGCCGAGCTTCGTCAGCACGCTGCCACTCTTGAGTTCGTTGAGCACGATCTCGCCCATCAGCGATGCGGCGCCCTCGCACAATTTGAGCATCACGTTGCCGACGAAGCCGTCGCAGACGCACACGTCGGCGGCGTTATACAGCACGTCTTTGCCTTCGACGTTGCCGATGAAGTTGAGCGACGACGCTTCGAGCAGCCGCGCCGCCTCGATCGTCTGCGCATTGCCTTTCACGCGCTCCTCACCGACCGAGATGATCCCGACCTTCGGATTCTCGATGCCGAGAACCGCGCGCGCGTACGCGCTGCCCATCACGCCGAACTGGGCCAGCCACTCGGGCCGGCAGTCGACATTGGCGCCGCTGTCGAGCACGACGACGGGTCCCGTTTTCGCCGGATACACGACGGCGATCGCGGGCCGGGCGACGCCCGCGATGGTTCGCAGCCGCACGAGCGCGATCGCGAGAAAGGCGCCGCTGTTGCCGGCCGAGACGACGGCGTCGGCGCGTCCGTCGCGCACGAGGTTGACCGCGACCCCGAGCGAGGTGCCCTCCGAGTTCCGCACGGCCGTCGAGGGGTTCGCATCCATCGCGACGGCTCCGGGGGCGTGAACGACCTCGATCGCCCCTGGGTTATCAGAACCCAGAAGCGGCCGCACGCGCGCCTCGTCGCCGACGATGAGGATCTGCCCCAGCCCCTCGCGCGCGGCAAGCAGGGCGCCGGCGACGATCTCCTCGGGAGCGTTGTCGCCGCCCATCGCATCGACTGCAATACGCGGAATTCTGCCGTTCATGCGGGGGGCATCGGGGGGCCTTCGCCGCCCGGGAGTTGCGATTTAGTTGGACAAAACATCAGGATCGGGGCAGCAAAGCCCATTCATTCCCCCGCTGGACGGCGAGCAGGCAGTTATATTGCGTGCGGTTCGTTGCCTTCCGCCACAACTACGGCAGGATGCCCCTGCCGGCCACTTTCCCGTCCGGACGTTTGCAACGAGTCTCCCGCCCATGATACACTCCTCGGGTTGTTTAACGCCCCGAGGGGCGGAGAGGGATTGGTAGGAGGTCGAGATGGCGAAGCGCTGCGACGTGTGCGGGAAGGGTCCGATGGCGGGGAACAACGTCAGCCACGCCATGAACAAGACCAAACGGCGCTGGCTCCCCAACCTTCAACCGGTCAAGGTCGACGATCACGGCACCCACATGACCCTCAAGGTGTGCACGCAGTGTCTGCGCTCGCGCCGGGTGAAACGGGCCAGCTAGACCGCCCTCGGGCGGCGTGAGCGCAGCCGCGCCGCGCCGCGGTACGCCGTTCGGGACTTTCGGCAAGATCGTCCGCGAGGCGACGCGTCTCGATCCCGCGGGCGTCCATTTGCGCTGGGGCTTGCGCTGCTCCGTCGGCGCCGCGATTCCGCTGCTGCTCTCGCTTGGGTCCGGCCACTCGCTGCTCGCCGTCGCAGCGTCCGTCGGCGCGTTCAACACGGGGTTCGCGTCGCGTCAAGGCGTGTACCGGACGCGCGCGACCGCGATGCTCTGCACGGCCGCCGCGATGGGGCTTGCGACGCTGGTCGCGACTCAAGCTGCCGGAAACGTCGTCGCGAGCATCGGCGTCGCGGTCGCATTCGGCCTCGGCGCCGGGATACTCGCCTCGCTCGGCACGGCGGCGACGGTCGTCGGCCTGCAAACGCTTGTGGCGCTTGCGGTCTTCAGTCAATTCCGCGTCCCGCTTCACCAAGGCGCGCTCCTTGGCGCGCTGGTCTTCGCGGGCGGTGCGCTTCAAACGCTGCTGCTCGTGGTGGTTTGGCCGCTCTCCGGCTTCACCGCAGAACGCAAGGCGCTGGCCGCGGCGTTCCGCGCGCTCGCGTCGTACGCGGAGCATTTTCCAAAATCGGATTTGCAGACGCCCAGTCCCGCGACGTTCGCGGCGCTCAACGACGTGCTCGCGGACCCCAAGCCCTTCGCGCGGCGCAGCGAAATCGCGGCCTTTGAAGCCTTGCTTGCTGAAGCGGAGCGCATCCGCACCTCGCTCGGAACCCTCGTGACCGATCGTCACGTCCTCGACCTCGCGGCGAACGCCGAGGGTTCGCGGGCCATCGTCGAGCTCGGGGAAGCCGCCGCGCCGATTCTGCTGCGGATCGCCGAAGCGCTCGAACGCGGCGCGGCGCCGGATGACTGGAACGATTCGTTCGAGTCGCTCGAGGCGCGCATGGATCGCCTCGACCGGCGAGCGCCACGCGTAACGATCGACGATGCACAGGCGCTGCTCGGGCAGCTGCGCGCCGCATGGCGTGCGAGCGAGTTGCCCGCCGGCGAGCCGCCGGAAACCGAACTCTCCTTCGAACCCCCCTCGCTGCCGTCGCGCTTGAGCTTGGCGCTCCAGAAGCTGCGCGCCAACCTGTCGCCGCGCTCCGCCTACGCGCAACATGGCGTCCGGCTCGCGGTGACGCTCGGCATCGCCACGCTGCTCGCGCACGTGCTTCCGCTGCAACGCGGATACTGGATCCCGTTGACCGCGACGCTCGTGTTGCGACCCGACTTCGCGACGACATATTCGCGCGGGGTAGCGCGTCTGATCGGAACCCTGGCCGGATCGATCCTCGCGTCGCTCGTCGTCGCGCTGCTGCATCCCGGCGCGCAAAGCCACTTCTTGCTCGCGCTCGTGTTCGCGACGATCGCGTATATCGTCTTCGCTGCGAACTACGCGCTGTTTACGACCGCCGTGACCGGGTACGTGATCTTCTTGCTCGCCTTCGGCGGCCTGCCGGAGCACACGGCGATGATCGACCGCATCGAAGCGACGATGGCGGGCGGCGCGCTCGCGCTCTGCGCGTACGCGTTCTGGCCTACGTGGGAGCGCGAGATCGTGGGAGCGCGACTCGCCGACCTGATCGAGGCGCAGCGCGCGTTTTGCCGGCTGCTCTTCGGCGCGTTTTCGGCACCGCAAGCGATCGACCAGCGCCGGCTGCACGATGCCCAGCTCGCCGCGTGGCGAGCGCGCTCCAACGCCGAAGCCTCGGTCGACCGCATGCTCAACGAGCCCGTCGCGCCGACGGCGCTCACGGTTCGGGCGGCGCTGGGGCTGCTTGCGGCATCCAAGCGGCTCGGCCTTGCGACCTTGACCTTGCGCGCCCGCGTACCCGATCCGCAGACGCCGCCGCGCACGGATCTCGGCGAATTCGCGGACGGCCTCGACCAAAGCCTGGGCGAAATCGCAGCGGCGCTGCGCGCCCACCGCGCGCCGGGCGCACTCGCTCCGCTGCGCGAGCTCCAACTCGCGTTCGCCGAGTGCGTGACCGGCGCCGCCGACCCGCGCGTGCGGGCGCTCGTGTCCGAAACCGATCTCGCGGTCGACAGCACCAACACGATGGCCGACGTCCTGCGACGCCTCCATGCGGGCGACGCCGATGTCGACGAAACGGCGAGGGCGGAACAACCTTCCGCTTGAATCGCGTGTCGAACACAGTATGATTGCGGAGCTCTATCCGCTCGTCGGAGAGTGGTTTTCCACTCGCTACGGGCAGCCAACGGAACCTCAAGTCTTCGGCTGGCCGCTCATTCGTGCCGGCGAGGACGTGTTGATCTCTGCTCCGACGGGCTCGGGTAAAACGCTCGCCGCATTCACGACCGCCCTCGACGGTCTGATCCGCCGCGCCGCGGTGGGGCCGCTGCCGGACGACATCCTCATCGTCTACGTCTCACCGCTCAAGGCGCTCACCAACGACGTTCGCAAGAATCTCGAAACGCCGCTCGGCGAATTGCTCGAACGGGCGCTACTGCAAGGCGCCGTGCTGGCCCCGATTCGCACCGCGACCCGGACCGGCGATACGACCGCAGCCGAACGTGCGCAGATGTTGCGCAAGCCGCCGCACGTGCTCGTCACGACGCCCGAGTCGCTGTACATTCTGTTGACGGCGGAACGCTCGCGCGCGCTGTTCGCGCGCGTCGAAACGGTGATCGTCGACGAGATTCACGCGATGGCCGCCGACAAACGCGGTTCGCATCTCGCCCTCACCCTGGCCCGGCTCGATCAGCTCGTGCTGCGCGAATCCAGCCGCAAACCCCAGCGTATCGGCCTTTCGGCTACGGTGCGTCCGCTCGAGGCGGTGGCACATTTCTTGAGCCCGAACGCGAAGATCGTCGACGTCGGGCACCGGCGCGAGATGACCCTCGCCGTGGAGGTCCCCAAGAACGACGAGCTGGGCGCGGTCGCGAGCAACGAGCTGTGGGACGAAATCTACAACCGGGTCGCCGACCTCGTCGCACAGCACAAGACGACGTTGGTGTTCGTCGGCTCGCGCCGGATGAGCGAACGCGTTGCCTTCGCCTTGACGAAGCGCCTGGGCGAAGGGGTCGTCTTGCCCCATCACGGCAGCCTGGCCCGCGACATCCGGCACGACACCGAACACAGGCTCAAAGAAGGCACGCTGCGTGCCGTGGTGGCGACCGCATCGCTCGAACTCGGCATCGACATCGGCAGCGTGGACCTCGTCGTCCAACTCGGCTCACCGCGTTCGATCGCGACGGCGCTGCAGCGCATCGGCCGTTCCGGCCACTGGATCGGCGCGCGTCCCGAAGGCCGTATTTTCGCGACCACGCGCGACGAACTGATCGAGGCTGCGGCGCTCGTGCGCGGCATGCGCGGCGGAGCGATGGACGCGCTGCGCATTCCCGAGGGACCGCTCGACATTCTCGCCCAGCAAATCGTCGCCGCGGCGGGCGCGGACGAGTGGGGCGACGACGCGCTGTTCGATGCGTTCCGCAACGCATACCCATACCGGAACCTCGTGCGCAAAGACTTCGACGACGTGGTGACGATGCTCTCGGACGGCGTCGCAACCTCGCGCGGCCGCAGCGGCGCGCATCTGCACTACGATCGCGTGAACGGCCGCTTGCGCGCGCGACGCGGTGCGCGCATGGCCGCGATCACCTCGGGCGGCGCCATACCCGAGACGGCGAACTACAACGTCGTCGTCGAGCCCGAAGGGGTCGTCGTCGGCACGGTCGACGAGGATTGGGCCATCGAAAGCATGGCGGGCGACATCTTCCTCCTCGGCACGACGTCGTGGATGGTGCGCCGCATCGAAGCGGGCGTCGTGCGCGTCATCGACGCGAACGGGGCGCCGCCTTCAATCCCGTTCTGGAACGGCGAGGGTCCGGGCCGCACGATCGAGCTCTCGCGCGAGGTCGCCGCGCTGCGCCGGGGCATCGACGAACGCGACGACGTGCGCGCCGTGCAATGGCTGATCGCCGAAGCGGAACTGGATCAAGCGGGGGCGGAGCAAGCCGTCGCCTACGTACGCGAAGGCAAGAAGATCCTCGGCGCCGTGCCGACGGACACGACCGTCGTGGCCGAGCGCTTCTTCGACGAAGCCGGCGGCATGCAACTCGTGTTGCACACGCCCTTCGGCGCGCGCATCAACCGCGCGTGGGGCCTGGCGCTGCGCAAGAAGTTTTGCCGCTCCTTCAACATCGAGCTGCAGGCCGCCGCAACCGACAACGGGATCGTGCTGTCGCTTTCCGACCAGCACGCCTTTCCGCTCGAAGTCGTTTGGGAGTACGTCAAGTCTGCGAGCGTCGAGCAGACGTTGACCCAGGCGTTGCTGACGGCGCCGATGTTCGGCGCGCGCTGGCGCTGGAACGCGACCCGGTCGCTTGCGATCCTGCGCTCGCGGGCCGGACGCAAAGTCCCGCCGCAGATTCTGCGCATGCGCGCCGAGGATCTGCTCGCATCGTGCTTTCCGGATGCCGCCGCATGTGCGGAAAACCTGACCGGACCGATCCGCATTCCCGATCACGTGCTGGTGCGCGAAACGATCGACAACTGTTTGCGTGAAGCGATGGATCTCGACCGTCTGGTCGAGGTCTTGCGCAGCATCGAGCGCGGCGAGATTCGGACGCTCGCGATCGACACGGCCGAGCCCTCGGCGTTTTGTCACGAGATCCTCAACGCGAACCCGTACGCATTTCTCGACGACGCGCCGCTCGAAGAGCGCCGGACGCGGGCGGTTGCGCTGCGCCGTACCAGTCGCGGAGAAGCCGACGGTGCGGGCATTCTGGATCCGGCCGCGATCGCCGAGGTCGCGGAACAATCCTGGCCGCTCGTCCGCGACGCGGACGAATTGCACGACGCGCTGCTGACGCTTGCGGTCGTCCCGCCGATCGAGGCGTGGCAAGCCTTCTTCGAAGAACTCGCCCTGGGGCGCCGCACCACGACGCTGCACGTTGGAAGCGCGACGTTTTGGACCGCGGCCGAACGGCTCGCGCTCGCGCGGGTCGCGTATCCCGATGCGGTCGCCGATCCCGCCATCGCTGCGATCGATCGCGCGATCCCGTTGCCCCAGACCCGAGAAGCGGCGTTCGCCGAGATTTTGCGCGGCTGGCTCGAGTCGACCGGACCCGTCTCCGTGCAAGAATTGGCCGAACGTTTTGCGGTCGATGCGAGCACGATCGAGATCGCGCTGATCCAACTCGAGACCGAAGGCCAATTGATGCGCGGGCGTTTCGGCGGCAGCTCGGGCGAGCAATGGATAAACCGCCGCGTCTTGGCGCGCATCCACCGCATGACGCTCGGGACGTTGCGCCGCGAAATCGAGCCCGTAACCACCGCCGAGTACGTGCGCTTCTTGTACCGTTGGCAACACGTCGCGCCCGGCACGCAGCTCCACGGGCTCGACGGAACGCTGCACGTCATTCGCCAGCTCGAAGGCTACGAGATCCCCGCGGTTGCGTGGGAAGCGGCGATTCTGCCCGCACGCGTTGCCGGCTACAAGCGCGAATATCTCGACCGGCTCTGCTATAGCGGCGACGTGATGTGGGGCCGGCTCTCCGCGCATCCCGCGCTCGCCGTCCGCGAGGAACCACAAGGGCGGCGCGTCCGCCCGACCAAGCTCGCGCCGATCGCACTCTTCGAACGCGAAAACGCACCCGCGCTCGTCACCTCGCGCGCGCGCGACGACGCCGCGCTCTCGCCCGCATCGCACGACGTGCTCGCCGAAATCGAGCGCCGCGGCGCACCGTTCTTCGCCGACATCGTGCGCGCGACGAAGCTGCTCGCATCCGAGGTGGAAGAGGCGCTGTGGCAGCTCGTGGCCGCGGGTCTAGTGACGGCGGACGGCTTCGATGCGTTGCGCTCGCTCGCCGATGCGAAGCGGCGTCTGGGCGAGAAAGGGCGGCGCGCGCGCCCGCGTTCGTCCTCCGGACGCTGGACGCTCCTCACTTCGCAAAGCGAACGCATCGAACCCGAAACGTTCGCGCGCCGTTTGCTCGCGCGCTGGGGCGTCGTCTTCCGCGACGTCGTCGCGCGCGAATCGCTCGCTCCGCCGTGGCGCGAGATCCTGTGGGCGATGCGGCGCCTAGAAGCGCGCGGCGAAATTCGCGGCGGCCGATTCGTCAACGGATACGTGGGCGAACAATTCGCACTGCCGGAAGCCGTCGAAGCGCTCCGCGCGGTTCGCCGCCAACCCGAAGACCGGCGCGTGACCGTCGGCATGACCGATCCGCTCTACATCGCCCAGGGCTGGATTACGGGACCCGAAGTCGTGTCGCTTCCGGCCGCCGCCACCTCGTTTTAACTCGCGTAACGTTTCCAAAGATGGACTCGCGGGGTGAGGGTATGGAAAAGCCGACGGCGAGAAGTAGCCGCACATCGTTATCGCTCGCTTCTGCTCGCGGCCACGGTAGGTGAATGGCAAACGTAGCGTGCGCCCTTTGGCCCGAAACATTGGACTCTTGATCCTAGTCCGGAACCGGTCCCTCTCTTATCTGCAGATCGCCTTCCAAGGGGTTAGTGAACTGCTCGCGGCATGATTAGCAGGATTATGCGAACGTATGTTCGTATACGAACCCCTTGCGGCTGGTGGATTATTCGCCCCCCCTTTCCTGTCGGAGCTGGGTAGCGCGTTGGATGAAACCAAACCCCATCGAACTTAATAATCCGATTGTCGAGCGAAATTACCAGCTTCCAGTCCGAGGCACTTTCCGTCCCGTCGCTTTGTGGCAACTCGGAGGGAAAAGCGGCTAAGAGAATGATGCCAAAGGACTCTGTCTCCTACCCCCGGCTGCACGCACGGATTTGGCTGATATGATCCTCACGCCGTCAAGCTTGTAGACGATCGCAGCAGGTGAGATTAAACTTGCGCTTGCCGGCACCCTAGATCGTCCTCAGGTTCCTGAGTAATTGCAGTAGCCCCAGTAATCACCCGTAAATGGATTAGACCCTCCATAAGCATTTGAATCCATTGTAGCGGCCGCTCCATATGTATACGCGCCCGGAGGCGAAGAGATGACAACCTGTCCGCCACTTCCGCTGAACTCCGAAAGTCCCTGACTGATGACGACGTCGTCTCCAGTGCCTTGAAGAAAAAACGTGTACCAGTGTGAAGTGTATCCCGTGTTCGGATATCTGCAAACGCGCCGGCGGGTATTACCCGCAGAATCGTCGAGTTGAGCGTTCCCGACGCGTTCCGAACGCCTCCATTTGCGGCTGCGATACCGCAGCTCAAGAGAAAGAGCGATACGAACGCTGGTGCCGTCGCACGCAGCACGTGTACGCGTACGGACCTTTTTCCAATACCAAGAGCAACGGACAACCGCGCCGCGTTCGCGTAGGCTACGCGCGCGTCGCTAAATGATCCCATCCCGACGGGACGAGTTGGCGCACGACGCCGGCTTCACGCACGCGCAAATCTAGGGTCGCCGTCAGCCGCCCGAACGGGATGAGCTCCTTTCTAAAGCGGTTTGCGTACGCGCGCGCGAGGTGGCCGAACGCGCGCGGCGCGACTGCGACGATCAGCTCGAAATCCTCGCCGCCGTCGAGCGCGTACGCGCACGGGTCGTCGTTCGCGCTCGCGGCGACGACCGTTGCTGCGGCTGCTACCGGCAGGGCGTCGATCTCCGCGCCGCACGCACTCGCGCGCGCGAGCCGGCCGGTGTCGGTCGATAGGCCGTCCGAACAGTCCATCATCGCATGCACGTGCGCGGACGCCGCGAGCCACCGTCCCTCGCGAACTCGCGGGCTCGGGGTCGTAAACGCAGCAAGCGCGGCGCTGCGCGTCGCTTCGTCGACGTCGTGCTCGCGCAGCGTAAGCTCGAGGCCGGCGCGGCTGCCGCCGAGCGGACCTGTGACCGCGAGGACGTCCTCCGGACGGCCGCCGCTGCGACGCTTCAAGCGTATGCGCGACACTTCACCGACGATGGTGATGGAAAGCGTCGCGACCGGCGAGCGGACGATGTCCCCGCCCACGATGCGCGCGCCGTGCTGCGCGGCGAGCGCGGCCATGCCGCGGTAGACGTCGAGGATCCACGGCTGGCTCGTGTCGCTCGCAACACCGAGCACCACGGTCGCAAGCACCGGGCGTGCGCCCATCGCGGCGATATCGGACAGATTGGCCGCCATGGCACGATGCCCGATCGCGCGCGCACCCATCGACGCGGAGAGAAAGTGCACGCCGTCGACGAGCGCGTCGGTCGTGACGACCGAAAGGTGCGAGCGCGACGGCTGCCAGGCGGCCGCGTCGTCCCCGATGCCGAGGGTAAACCGGCGCGCCCCGGGCCCGTGCGCCTCGGCCGGCTCGCAAACTTCGCGGAGCGCCGCGACGAGCGAATCTTCGGTCAGCGCTGCGTCTTCCGAGTCAGCGTGCCCCGGCATGTGCGGGCTCCGCAAGCGCGCGCAGCGCGCGCAGTTCGGCAGCCGGATCGGGCGCACCGAAGATGGCGTTGCCCGCGACGCACACATCGACGCCCGCCGCCACGACCTCGGCGATGTTCTTGCGCCCGATGCCGCCGTCGATCTCGAGTTCGCACGCCGGATTGTGGGCGTCGATGAGCGCGCGCGCTTCGCGAACCTTCTTGATCGAATTCGGGATGTAGGCTTGCCCGCCGAATCCCGGGTTGACGCTCATCAACAAAATGAGGTCGATATCCTCGATTAAGTCCTGGAGCATCGAGACCGGCGTCTGCGGACAGATCGAAATGCCGGCCTTCGCGCCGAGCGATTTCACGTGCGTGAGAAGGCGCTGCGCGTGGACCGTCGCTTCGAGGTGGAAGGTGATGATGTCGCAGCCCGCCTTGCGGAAGTCTTCAACGTACTTCTCGGGTTCGACGATCATGAGGTGCGTGTCGAAGCACAGCGGCGAGAGCTTTCGCAAGTCGCCGATGATCTTCGGCCCCCAGGTGATGTTGGGCACGAAGCGACCGTCCATCACGTCGAGGTGAAGGTAGTCGGCGCCCGCGCCTTCCACGACGGCGATCTGCTCCGCAATGTTGGCGAAGTCGGCGGAAAGGAGCGAAGGCGCGATTTTCACGGGAGAAGTTGCTTAAAGATCGGGCCCCTTCGGCCCCCCAAACGCCCTACGGCGGGGTCGAAGGCAGTGGGGCGGGGCTTGGCGATCCCCCCGAGTTCGAGCCGGGTTTGGAACCCGGCGGGGCGGGACCCATCTGTTGCTTTTCCTGGAACGACGGCTCGACTCCGAGGCTGGTCGAATCCAGCAACTCGTCGTTGACGAAGATATCGAGGTGGGCCGTGCCCACGACCGTCAGGTTGAAGTCCAGCTTCTGTTTGGGTTGCGCGTACCCGTCGAACACGTTCCAAGTCCCCGTCTCGTCTCGCACTTGGACGCGAACGAGCGGCGTCGCATTGGGACTCGAGGTTGCGCCGGCGTCCGCATCCGGGTCCGCGATGTTCTCGGGCACCGTCGCCGTCGCGTGGACTTGCCGGATCAGATACCCCGACTCGCGCGGACCCGCGCTGATCTGCAACGACACGGTTTGCGAAGGATCGATCAGCGCGTCTGAACCCGGCGACTGGCGAACGACGACGCCCCGCGGCGGCCCCCAGCGACCGAACGGCGTCCATACGAGTTGCCCGATTTTGATGTGCGCGTCCGATGCGGCCTGGCGCGCCTCGTCGACGTCCATATCCACGAAGTTCGGAACGCGGATCGCGGGCGGGCCGCCTTTGGCGACCTCGACGTTCACCGTCGACCCGACGCGCACGGACGAGAGCGGCGGCGGATCCTGCGTCACCACGTGGTTGGGCGGCACCTCGTCGCTCGAAACCGTCTTGACTTTGCCGAGGGCAAGCTTGAAGTGCGAGAGATCGAGTCCGACTTCGCGCATCGATTCGTAGCGCAGGTCCGGCATCGGAAAAATCTGCACGCCGGTCGACACGACGAGCGAAATCTGACGTCCCTCCCGCACCTGGGCACCGGGCGGCGGGTCCTGACGCATGATGACGTCGCGCGGGAAGCGATCGCTCGGCGAATGTTGGACGACGACCGCACGCAGATGCATGCGGCCGCTCGTCGTGATCGCGTCGCCGAGCGTTTCGCCGAGCAGCGTCGGCGCCGCGACGGTCTTGGCCGACGGTGCTAAGAAATCTTGAATGGAGCGCGCGAACCACACGCTCGTCCCGACGAACGCCGCGAGCGCGACCGCGAAATACCAATCCTGACGGGCCAGCCACGGGCGCCGCTTTGGGCGCACGGGAGTGCCGGCCGCTTCGCCGGTCACGGGTTGGCGCCTACGCGCATCACGCGAGCGCTTCGAGCTGGGCGAGGTCGAGTTCGGCGTTGGAAAATACCCGCTGCACGTCTTCGTGCTCTTCGAGCGCGTCGAGGAACGTTACGACGGCGCGCAAATCCTCGCCGGCCGGAGCAACCGTTTGTTTCGGCTCGACGCCGAGCACCATCGACGTTACCCGCAACCCCGTGGCGACTAACGCGTCGCGCACTGCCGCGAGCGCAGTGGGCTCCGTGATGACGATCGAACGCCCCTCGACGCTGCCGTCGTCGTAGCGCACGTCGACCACGCCGTCGACCAGCGCCGCTTCGGTGAGCGCATCCTCGTCGAGTTTTCCGTGCTCGACCTCGACGATACCGCGCGGATCGAACATCCAGGCGACCGAACCCGTCTCGCCGAGCGTTCCGCCGTGGCGGCTGAAAAGAAAGCGCAGCTCGGAGGCCGTGCGGTTGCGGTTGTCGGTTGCGGCGTCGACGACGACCGCGATCCCCGCCGGGCCGTAGCCCTCGTAGCGAATCTCTTCGATCTCTTTCGCGCCGTCGGCACCCGAAGCGCGCGCGATCGCACGCTTGATGTTGTCCTGCGGGACGTTGTTCTCGCGCGCCTTCTCCACCGCCATCTTCAGACGATAGTTGGCATCGGGATCGGGCGACCCGGCCTTAGCGGCAAGGATGATCTCTTTGGAGAGCTTGGTAAACAGCGCGCCGCGCTGAGCGTCGACCTTGCCCTTCTTCAACTTGATGTTGTGCCACTTGGAGTGCCCTGACATGCGTTAGATCCAGGCGTTCTGCATGATCGCGTGCCACATGCGGTCGTCCCACACGTGCCAGGGCACGTGCAGTCCGGATAAGATCGGATAGAAGAACGCGAACAGCGCGACGACGAGTATGAGGTAGCCGGCGACGACGAAGCGCGGCCACGTGAGGTTTGTGAGCGACTTGCCGAAGTACGCGATGGCGCCGCCCACGGCGAGTCCGATCGGAAAGCCGATCAAGAGAATGGGGCCGGAGTAGATGAGGGCGACACTGATGGCGACCGTCGTGGCGAGGCCAACGAAACCCGCAAATATGGCCATCGGGAATCCGCCCTCGAGCTTCGCGCCGTAGCGCCACAGACGCTGGAGCAGGACCGTGTCCGCCAAACAAATGATGGCGAGATTCGGGAAGAAGTGGTATTCGAATGCGACGCGCGGTGAGAGCATCCACGGCAGCCACTGCAGCAGATAGGCCGTAACGAGCAGGG
>Ga0302326_10003744_pt1 | contig 35671 bp, 33 predicted proteins | sample Palsa_T0_3_FD_202264 | JGI IMG/M metagenome (GOLD analysis project Ga0302326, IMG submission 202264) | Peat permafrost microbial communities from Stordalen Mire near Abisko, Sweden - Palsa_T0_3 | ecosystem: Environmental > Terrestrial > Soil > Palsa > Peat permafrost | place: Sweden: Abisko...
ACTCATTCCAACGGAAGGCCGGGCTGAGAGCCGCCAGTTCCGGTTTGCCGATCTTGTGGTAGACCTTTTCGGGATCGCGGCGCGAAACCAGGTCGAGCGAGCCCTTGGCAAGTGCCGTCTCGAACTGAATGACGGCGGCGGCGCCGGCCTTGGCCTGCTCTGGCTTCTCGCCCGCCAGTTCCAATATGCGCTGGACGTGCGCCACGTATTTCTGGCGCAGTTCGACAGCCTTGGCATCTTCCTTCAGGTAGTACTCCCGATCGGGCAGGCCGAGACCACCCTGGTCGAACTGCGCGATCACCGAATTGGAGTCTTTGAAATCCTGACCCGAGCTGAATTCAAAACAGCGCTCCCACGCCGATGGCCTGCAGGTGCGCTATCTCACTGGCGATCTGGGACCTGTCGGTGAGGTTGCGGATGCGGTCGAGTTCCGGCTGGAGTGGGGCGAGGCCTCCGGCGTCGATGGCCTTTTCGTCCATGCAGGCGGCATAGAAGTCGCCGACCTTCTGGGTGGTGGCATCGCGGCCGGCGGCGGGCTTGGCGGCCGCTTCCAGAATCTCGTGGAGGATGTCGCGGTTGCGATCCGCCAGTTCATCGAAGCGGCCCCACATGGCCTGGTCGGCCGGAATGGGGTTGTTCTTCATCCAGGTACCGCAGGCATACCGATAGAAATTGACGCAGGGGTCCACCGATTTGTCGATGGCGGCGAGATCAAACTGCGTGGGGCCGCTGGCGTGACTGGTGGGCGTCTGCGCGGACAGGACGCAGAGTGTAAGCGAGGCAGCAACTGTGATCTGCAATAAGATCGACATGTTGTTACTATAACGTAGAACGCGCTGGCCGCCTCCGGTAAGGGGGCTCGGGCAAGCCCAGCCGGGCGGCGCGGCGACGCCGTATCTCCAGGACCCTCCGCGAGTCGTTCCTGGCTGGCAGTCGCGAATGCTTCTTGCGCCCTAACGGAGGAGAAAACGACGGAGCGATGTCTACTTCCCCCCTTTGAAGCAGGGACGAGGACGTCCATCGAAGTGGATGATCCGTGAATTGGCCGCCTTTGGGGCAAGACAGCGGTGCAAGACGAAAGACCAAGTGCGAACGACATGGAGCTGGCGGAGGGATTTGAACCCCCGACCCTCTGATTACAAATCAGATGCTCTACCAACTGAGCTACGCCAGCCTGATGGAGCGGGAGACGGGAATCGGACCCGCGACCAACAGCTTGGAAGGCTGTGACTCTACCACTGAGTTACTCCCGCGACGCATCCCATTATATCAGGAGGCCGGGCGATGAGCCAACCACGCTTGCACCGCGCTTGTGGCGGCAGGCCGCTACTGCGCTTTCCCCAGCGGCACCAACACCGTCCCCATGTCCGCTGGCGACGATTGCACCCGAATGGTGCCCGACGGCGGCTCGGGCAATCCGCTTTCGATTTCCGGGGGGCGGACTGCCGCGGAGCGCAGGCGCGCGGGCTGGCCGGCTTGGCGTTGCTGCAAACCGGCGCGGATCTGCTGCTCGGGTACCGCCAAGGCGAGCGTGATGCGCTTGCCATCCGCCTGGAAATTCAGGTCTTCCAGGTTCAGCGCCGTGTTCTCCTGGGTCTGCACGACGCTGGCGAACCAGCGCAAATCGTCGGACATTGCCGCGACATCTTTCTCGTTGCGCATGGTCATTTCGGCGGAAAGCTCGAAATCGGGGCTGGCGCGCAGGCCGCCGGTGAACGCGTCCACCCGATCCAGCCACTTCAGCCATGCGCCGGCCGGACTCTTGCTGGGGCCGGTGAGCGCGCCATTCGAGACCATCCAAACGTCGTACTGGCCCTCGTAGCGCGCCAGTCCCTCGGCCAGCACGGGCGACGGCGGCGTATTCTGGCCGCGGCGGCGTATGGCGGCGCGCACGTCGGCCGCCAGCCCGATGACGGAAACAGAGCCGCCCAGGAAGGCCAGCAAACTGTGGCCGCTATCGGCGGAGAGGGTGGGCACGCCCATATAGTTGCCCTTGGCGCCCTGGAGGGCGTTGAGCGATTCGATCCAGGCCGGATCGAGCAAACCGCGCACGATGACCAGCGAGGGCGCCGGCTGGCCGGGAGCGGCGGGCGCGCCACCGGCGAAAACGATCTCCTGCGCGAAGCGGGTCCAGTCAAGTCCGCCGAGGCCCATCAGCGGGTCTTGCGTGGCGGGCTTGAACGCCGCCAACTGTCCCTTCATTTGCGGGGTCATGGCTTGGCCGATGGGCGAGGCCGCGATGCGGTCCAGGTTGATCTCCAAGACGAAGCGGGCGTCCGGCATGATGAGCTCCAGCATGGCTGGATCGGCGGCGGCTGCCACACCGGGCAGGAACGCCGCAATAGCGAACAGGCTACGCCAACTGAACATACACGTTTCCTCTCTTATGGGATTAACATTGGCATGCAGGGCGGGACAAGTCCTCCATAGTTATCCTCGTCCGCGGGCCTACCCTCCGCGCTTACAATGATGGAGTGTCCGATCGACCAGCGCAACGCCTGGTAGCCGCCGGCGAGAGCCTGGCGCGGCTGCTTGAGACGCACGCCTGGCTGCCACTGGGAGGCTGCTGCGCGGTCCTGATTTGGCTCTCTCTGAGAGCCTCGGCGGCGCGCCCCTTCTGGTTTGACGAGTTGCTCACGTTCCACACGGCGCGCTTGCCCGATTTCGCGGCCCTCTGGCTGGCTTTGTCCCGCGCGGCGGACATACAGCCTCCGCTGTTCTACGTGACTACGGCGGCCGCACAGAAGCTGTTCGGCTCCAGCGAGGTGGCCACGCGCCTGCCGGCGCTCGCCGGCTATTTGCTGATGACCGTCTGCTTGTATCTTTTCGTGCGGCGGCGCACCAACGTTTTGTTCGGATGCGTGGCGGCTCTGTTTCCGGCAGTTACTGAAGCGTTCCGCTATTCCTATGAGGCGCGCCCCTATGGATTGCTCCTGGGATTCAGCGCACTGGCGCTTTTGTGCTGGCAGCGAGCGATATCCGCGGGTACGGCCGGCCATCGCAAATTCGCATTGGCGGGGCTGTGGCTGAGTGTGTCGCTGGCCGTGTTGTTTCATTACTATGCCGTGCTGGTTCTCATTCCGATCGCCATCGGGGAAGCGGTCCGGGTTCTCCGCAGGCGCGCGCTTGACATTCCAATCGCCGTGGCGGCCGGACTCGGCGGGCTGGTGGTGGTCGTCTATCTGCCTTTGATCCGGGCTGGAGTCGCAGTGCATTCCGGGCACCCATGGAATACCGTGACGCCGCGGCTTATCTTCGACGCATTCCAATTTGCCCTCGGCCCGGCGGCCGTGCCCCTGGCGTTTTCTTTCGTGGCTCTGTATCCGCTGCATTGGCTTGATCGTGTCGCGGAGCCTTCCGCGGAGGGTACCGGGCTGACGGCGGACGAAACCGGCGCTTGTCTGGGATTCGTCCTGTTGCCGGCGTTCGGGTATCTGGTGGGCCGCGCGTTCACCCACATGCTGGCGGAGCGCTATGTGATTTCATTGGTCGTCGGCTTCGCTGTTCGCCTGCGCGCTCTCTCGGGCGACGGGCGGGCGGGCGCTCGCCGGACTGGCTTTGGCCGCGATCCTGGGGGGCGCGTTTCTAGGCAGACACATCGCGCGGCCCCAGACCGCGAATCCATATGCGGCGCTGACGCTGCCCCGGCAGGACCGGGATCTTCCGTTGGTGATGGCCAGCGGCCTCGACTTCGTTCCCCAACTCTATTACGGCAATCCCGATGTGAGGTCTCGCATGATCTGCGTGGAGTTGGCCAGCCATTACCACGGAGCGGATGAGGTCGAAAGCGATATCGGGATTGCCGCGCCGGATTTCCATTGGCCCGTGATGCGCTACGGCGAGTTTATGCGGAAATACCCGCGCTTTTTCCTGCTTTCCCGTCCGTCCGCCAATTGGATCGCGGCGAAACTGCGGGCGGACGGCGCCAGGCTGGAGTTCGCGTCCAGTCAAGATGGAGCCACCCTATATCTGGTCACGCAAGCACCGTAGCGCCGCGCCGGGAGATGGCATTCGCGTAATGTCATGCGGCGCACACTTGCGTCCCAGTCGGAATTGACACGCTTAGCGCCGGTACTTATATTAGTTTCAAGACGGCGGATGCCAGCCTGTGCACCGCGCGCTGCGCCCTTCGAATCAACGCAGGAGATCGGAAGCCATGCCCAAGGGCGATTTGAAAACCGTCATATGCATGTTTGCAGGGCTGTCCATGCCGGCTTTTGCCGCAGTCGGGATTCATTCCGTGAAGCCTTCCCTCGCGGCGCCGCAAGCGATCGGCACTACGATCCAGTGGGCAGTTATAGCCGAAGATACTAGCGCGGGTCCGCTAACTTTCCGGTTCAACGTGGCTCGGCCGGGCGGGCCGATGCGAATGGTCAAGGATTTCAACGTTGGAACCTACAGTTCCGGCACATGGACGGCTCCGGCCTTCGCGTGGACGCCGACTGGAATCGAAGGCGCCTATCAAATCCAGGTAGTGGCCAAGGACTTCGGTTCCGAAGAGACAGCCGCTATCACCGTCGGCTTTCAGGTGAATCCGCTGGTCACCGGCGTCAGGCCTGTGGTGGCACATACTGCTAATCCTCTGGTGGCGTTGTTTAGCGCCCCGCCATGCGCCGTGGGCGGCCAAATGCGGGTCGAGTTTTCCGCAGTCGGGAACACGCCGCCGACTCCGACGCCTTGGGCCGATTGTAACGCCACCAACACGATGACTTTTGAAATCGCGGGGATGTACCCCAGTTCAAAGTATTACATGTTTAGCCAGACCGAGACAGGCGGCAATTTGGTCAACGGACCGATGGTGAGTTTCACTACCGGGGCTCTTCCGGCCGGCAGCCCTATTCCCGAATTCACTGTAGCGTTGCCGCCCGGTTCCGGCACTGACACGAGCCAGGATGTGATTCTCCTGGATCTTACCATGCCGGGCCAAGGAATCGCTTATCCGGAGGTGGCGACGGATCTCTCCGGCAACATTCTTTGGTACTACTACCCCCCGTCGAGCGAGGACCTCTTAACCCGCCCGCTCCCGGACGGCATCCTGATCGTTGAGAGTGGTCCTGCCTGGAATCCGGCTTCGCAGCAGTTCCAGTTCTTGCGCCACATCGACTGGGCGGGCAACATCGTAAAAGAGACCAACACGGGCGCCATCCAGCGGGAATTGCTAGCGCTGGGAGCGTCGGATGCGCAACCGTGCGACACGATCGACCTGCCGGCGACGGTGGGTGCGGCTTGCCTGGACGATTTCGACCACGATTTCATCCAAACGCTGCCGAACGGTTACAGCGCGCTGATTGCGGACATTGAGAAAATCTACCCGCCGGGAACCCAGGGCGACACCAGCGGCCTTCCCGTGGATATTGTAGGAAACATGATCGTGGTGCTCAACGAGAATTGGCAGGCAGTGTGGTATTTCGACGCGTTTGAACACGCCGGCGGCGCGCCTCAACTGGACATCGACCGGGCGGCAGTGTTAGGAGAAACCTGCGGCGTGAACCAATTGGGCTGTCCGCCCATCTTTCTCCTGGGCAACGGCATCGCTCCTTTAGCGCTCGACTGGCTGCACGCCAACAGCCTTTATTACTGGCCGGCGCAGGAAGACGGCGTTTCGAAGGGGGATTTGATTTGGTCGTCGCGCCACCAGGACTGGGTGATGCGGGTCGACTATGAAGACGGGGCCGGCAACGGGAATATTCTGTGGCGGATGGGCCCGGAGAGTGACTTCACCTTCGACAACATCGATCAAGATCCGTGGCCCTGGTTCTCTCACCAACACGAGGTGGAACTTGAAAGCCATACCCGGGACCTGACTCTGTTCGACAATGGCAATACACGGCTCTTCCAGATGGGCGTCACCTGCGTGCCGAACGACTGTGACAGCCGGGGCATAGTTCTTACGGTCGACGAATCCAAAATGCGGGTTAAGCCTATGCTAAGTGTGGATTTGGGCGAATATTCGTCGGCGGTGGGAAGCGCTCAACTGCTGGACAACGACAATTACTTCTTGCTAGCGGGATTTGTAGAAAACACATTCGGCTACTCGATCGAGATTCAGCCCACGAGTGGCACGCTCTCCGGCAAACAGGTATTCAATATGCAGGGTACGATGGGGTACCGCGCCTGGCGCATGGCCAACCTGTACACACCGCCGGACACGTAGCAGCGTGCGACCCTAGGCAGGATCACCGGGGAGCCTTTCCATAGACCAGCCAGCCCGGCAATTCCGGGTCGTTCACCTGGTATTTGTATTCCGGCAGATAATTCATCAGGTCGTACTCCCCCAACCGCGGCGTTCCGTCTTTGGCAAATCCAACGATTCGCGGGTCCCGGGGAATATGCGCCCGAAAGTCCGCCAGGCTAAGGGTCTCTCCGGCCAGCAACCGGTCGCCTATGCCGAAGGCGTAGTGCCGAAACTGGTGTTCCGCATAGAAGTGCGATAAGGGGAGCCACGGAAAGTATGCTTGGCCCGGATTTCGCTTCAGGTATTCGAAGGCGACCTCCTGCGCTGCCTCGGGTAGCCGTTTGACGCTGGCGCGGATATCGAGGGCCAGGGGGGCTTCGGACAGGGCCAGCGGTAGCATAGTGGCGGCCAATACCGAGACTGCCAGGCGCCGCGTGGACTCGCTTTGTGCGCCGCGAAAGACGTCCGCCAGCATCACGGTAAGTCCGCATGTAAGAAAGAACAGCGCGAAACTCAGGCTATTCACGTCGCCGCCGGCTTTGGCGCGGCCGGCGATCGAGAAGGGCAGCAGGACCACCCCCACCAGCTAGCAACGGCACACAACGGTAAGCCGCCAGGGCGCGCAGTTTCCGTCCGCGAAGCCCACCTCCCGTCCCCAGATATACCGCGCACGCCAACAGCAGGACCGGCACGGGCATGGACAACCGGATGAAACTCCGCGCCGCCTGGATAGCACTCACGATGTGCGACGGCTCGTTCCACGGATGGTGCGCGGGAATCCAGATCAGACAGTGATAGAGCCGCGCGGGGCCTGCCGCAAACAGGGCGGCGCCGCCGGCCAGAACGCCCGCCGCAGCCAGCCAGAACAGGTACCGGACCGCGCGGGCGCGCCCCTCGGCCACCCATAAATAGACCAGCAGTGCGATGGGAACCGGCAGAAACGTCTGTTTGCAGAAAATGCAAAGAATCGCGCACGAAGCGGAAATCGGCAGCGCCGTGCGCCATTTTTCGGGCCTGCCGGAATATAGCGCGGCGCAAGCCACCCCGCCCAAAGCAAGGCCGGGACCATCGGCGTGGATGTTGAAGCACGAATACTTTAGCGGCTCGAGAAGGCACATGAGGAAACCCGCAGTCAGGAACGACAGTCCATCGACAGCGCCGTTCCCGGCGTTGGATGGCCAAAGGTGCAGGAACGCCGCCGCCGAAAAACAGAGCAGCACGGTAATAAAGGACCCCGCCAGAACCGCGCTGTTGGGCGAAGGAAAGAGCGTGGCCGGCAGATACACGATGGCAACCAACGGCCCGTACAGGCTACAGTAGAGCGGTCCTCCGTGCGGCGATAGCAAGTAGTAGTTGAGACCCCTGGCGACCGCGAACGACGGCATGAGCCGGGCGCCATTGTAGCTCCAGAGGGGGGTCTCCAATAGGCGGTGACAGACGGTGCAGAGCAGCACCAGGGCCGCTGCGGTCAAGGCGATTGTGTGTCGTGTCTGGCGCAATTTTACTGCGTTAACAGGGATACATCGTCGATATTGAAGGTGGTCGGTTTTTCGTAATCGGTAGTAGCGCTGAACCTCACCTTGATGGTCTTCCCCGCGTATGCCGTCAGGCTGATCGCAGCCGGCTGGAAGTAGACCCCGTTTGTGTTGTTCGACGATTTGTTGTCCAGGTTACTTAGCGTCAGGGGCGTCGCTAACTTTGTGCCCGCGCTGTTTAAGATCTCTACATATAGGTAATCGTACTTAGTCGACGTAGTGGTTTCCTGTGTCACCACATTCACCCAGAACGTCAGCGTGGCGGACGTAATATTCGAGGGAATCGTCACGGTCTGGGTGAGGTTATCGGTATCGTTGTTGGAACCGCCCTCGGATGCGTAGTTGGTCCCGGTGTGCGGATAGGCGCCGCGATAGACGATCACATCCTGGCCGGAGACGGTGGTGGTGGCGGTCCAGCCCGGCGCGCTATTTCCCGATTTCGTGGCGGACTCAAAGCCGCCATCCACGATCAACTGGGTCCCCCCGCCACCGCCGGATGCGACCGTCAGAGAGACAGTAGCCGACTGCGTCAGGCCGCCGCCAGATCCCGTAACGGTCACCGTATAAGTGCCCACCACCGCGGTGGATGCCACCGTAATCGTCAGGGTGGAGGAACCGGAGCCGGGCGCGGCGATGGACGCGGGATTGAAGCCGGCGGTCGCGCCGGTAGGCAGGCCGGAGGCGCTCAGCGCAATCGCGGCATCGAATCCGCCGGAGACCGCCGTGGTGATCGTACTCGTGCCATTGGCGCGCTGATCGACCGTCAGCGTGGTGGGCGCCGCCGAAATCGTAAAGCTGGGAGTAACTCCCGAGCTAACCGTGAGAGAGACGGCGGCCGTCTCGGTCAGACCGCCGCCATTACCTGTTACCGTGACGGTGTAAGTTCCCGTAGCCGTCGCAGCCCCCACCGTAATCATAAGGGTAGAAGAGCCGGAACCGGGCGCGGCGATCGAGGTGGGATTGAAACTGGCAGTCGCTCCGGTAGGGAGGCCGGAGGCGCTCAGCGCGATCGCGGCATCGAATCCCCCGGAAACCGCGGTGGTAATCGTGCTGGCGCCGCTGGCGCCCTGGTCGATAGTCAGCGATGTGGGCGCGGCGGAAATCGTGAAGCTGGGAGTGGATCCCGCGCCGACCGTAAGCGTCAGGGCGGCCGTCCCGGTGACACTGCCGCCCTTGCCTGTCACCGTGATGGTGTAAGTGCCGGCGGCGGTGAAAGCTCCCACGGTGATGGTCAAGGTGGAAGATCCGGCACCCGGCGCCACGATGCTGGATGGGCTGAAGCTGGCCGTGGCGCCCGTCGGCAAGCCGCTGGCCGTGAGCGAAACCGCGGAGTCGAAGCCGTCGAAAACCTGCGTGGAGACGGTAACCGTGCCGTTGCTGCCGTCATTCACGGTGAGCGCCGTGGGACTGACTTTCACCGAGAAGTTGGCTTTGCTCCCGGACCAGGCCGTGCCTCCGGTAAAGTCGCTCGTCAAAGTGCTATTGATCGAGGCCATGATGGCCGCGTTGGTAGTAATCAGCCCCAACTCGCGATTCTCCGTCAGCGAGGCGCTGGAAAAATTCTCCGAACCGATGAACACCTGGGCGCCCGCACTGCCATAATCCGCCAGAATGACCTTCGCATGAATATATAAGGACGCCGTCTCCGCATAGGTAGCAATCTCGCCGCCTGCCGCCACGATCTTGTTGAACTCGCTCGAGTAATCGTTGTCGTCGTTGGTCATGGCGATCTGCACCAGCACGCCGCGCGTGGCTGCGCTCACCAGGGCGTTGACGATATTGGTGTCGCTCATCTCCTCGTTCTCGACCAACAGGCTGTGCTGCGCACCGTTGATGATGGCCAGCAGAGAGCTTTGGGAATTGGTGGGGCTCCAGACCAACTCGTCGCCATCCGGCGGCGTGATGGCCGTGTTGGTGAAATCGGCGTTGAAGGTGGTTTCGATGGCCGCGACGTCGTTGGGATCGTTCTCGATGACCGCGAAATCCCGGCTCGTCGAATAGTATTGGGAAGTCAGGTTGAGCGTCATGATGGCGGAGGTGGCGCCATCCACCGTGATGGTTTTCTGGTGCGTGGCGGCGTAAGTGGGGTTGGCCCAATGCACTTGCACGCCGTTGGCGGTCAGGTAATTGTAGGCAGCCGTGTTGCTGCTTTTTTCGAGGTTCTGATCCAGAATGACGCGCACGGTGACGCCCGCGGCGGCGGCTTGCGCCAGAAGTTGCTCGCCGGTGGTATCGGTGAATTCGTACATGGTCATGTCGATGGTCTTGGTCGCGGTGCCGATGAAATTGTAGATGGGCGTGATGCCCTGGTCCGGCTCGGTGACCAGGGTGTAAGTGTAGGAAGCGGCCGAGGCGGCGGTTTGCAGCACGAGGGCGGCGGCGAGGGCAATGGGAAAACGGCGTCGAGAAAGCATCGCCTTTAATGGTATCGCCCTTTCGAGGGGGGGATCAAGCACGGGGAGTTTCTCGCCAAGACGCCAAGGGAACCGCAAAGACCGCCAAGAAGAAAGAGGATTGTGCAGATTGTGCACCTTTGTGCATGCGGGGCGCGTTGCGGGCCGCATATAAAATCGGCCAGACGAACCCAATTTGGTCTTTAGAATCATGGAGATCTCTTTTTGACATGGCTGGAATTCTGCCGGCAGTACGCGGAACGGTCGAGCGCGGCAGACCCTTGTTTCCCGATGTGAGGATAGCACGGCGTCGGCCGGGATTCGGGGGTACTATCGGCATTGGCCGTTTGTTTTCAACGGCGCGCGTTCCGCAGCGATGCGTGACCCATCGAGGGTCAAGTGTCCCGCGCGATGCGAAACCCGAGGTGACCCGTGGAAGTATCCGGCGCGGTCCCCGTGCGGGCGGCATTGCGGTAGCGCCAACAATAGGATTCGTGGCAGAGATACGATCCACCCTTCATCACGCGAGTGGCGCCCGATGGCGGCCCGGCCGGATCATCACGCGTAGCCTGCACGTGCCAGAGCGGGTCGAACCAATCGGCGCACCATTGCCAAACATTGCCTACCGCGTTGCACAGTCCGAAACCGTTGGGCGGGAAGCTATCCACCGGCGCGACCGTCGTGAAGCCGTCTTCACCCAGATCGGTATCCGGAAAAACTCCCTGCCAGATATTGCACATGTGGCGGCCCTCGGGCGTGAGTTCGTCGCCCCAAGAGTAAATCCGCTGGCCGAGCCCACCGTGCGCTGCGTATTCCCACTCGGCTTCGGTGGGAAGCCGGTAGCCGGCCCAGGCGCAGTAAGCCTGCGCATCGTTCCAGGAGATATGCACGGCCGGATGGTGCGGGCGGCTGAGGATGGAAGTGTCCGGGCCTTCGGGGTGCGACCAGTCCGCGCCATCCACGCGCACCCACCACGGCGTGCCGGGCATGACCAGCCCGCGTTGTGGCTCGGGCACGTGATTGCGAAAAACAAACGACCAGCCGAAGCGCTCGGCCTCGGTGCGATAGCCGGCCTTGCGCGCGAATTCGGCGAAGTGCTCGTTGGTGACGGCGAACCGGGAGATGTAGAAGGGGGAAAGGGTGACTTGGCGGATCGGCCCTTCGCCATCGGTGGGGAAGGCTTCGGGCGATTCGCTGCCCATATGGAAGCGGGCGCCATCGAGGCGGACCATGTTGTCGAGGGAGCCGGCGGTGGCGCGGGGGCGCGCGGCGGAGGACTGGATGGAGAGCGCCAGGTGGGCGAGGCGCTGCTTCGAGGGGACGCAGCAGGGGGACGGGCTGGTGGCCATTTCAGGACGCGGCCGCAGCGGCTTGCGCGGAGGGCACATAGCGGATCTCCGCGCGGGAGCGCAAGCTCTCGACGCCGCGCATGTAAAGCTGATGCTGATTGCGCGTCAGAAAGGCGCGCTCGATATCCTCATGGACATCCTCGAAGCTGGCCGGGCCTACGCCCGTCTTGGCGCGCAATTCCGCGATGTGCAATCCAAAGGGCGTAGTGAAGATGCCGGTACGCTGTCCTGGCTCCAGCGCCCGAATCGCTTCCTCGAATTCCGGCACCATCTCGCCTGCCGGAAATTTTCCGAGATCGCCGCCATTGCCTTTGCAATCCGAGTGACGCTCGGCGACCGCGGCGAACGGCTCTCCGGCTTCCAACTCCGCGAGCGCTGCTTCAATCACGGCGCGCGCCTGCTCCTCGCTCTGGTCCCCGTTGACGTGCCTCACGATGTGCGCGGCGTGGAAAAATTCCCGGCTTTGGAAGTTCTGGCTATTCACGCTATAGAACGCCTCGACTTCCTCCGCCGATGGTTGGACGCCCCGGCAACCATTTCCTGCTGTATGCGCTGGATGCGGAACTGGCGCTCTACCCATGCGCGGACCTGGCTGTCGTCGAAGGCGACACGGCAGTTCCCCGTGCCCTTCATCCGCTGAACCTCGCGCTCCACCGCGTTCGGGTCAATGGGCCGCGGGTCGCTGGCGGCAGCCTGCTCGACAAGTACTCGCTCGATGGCGGATTGTTCCGCGGCCGCCTGCAGACGCCGAGCGCGCTCGGACTCGTCCGCGATGGCGCTCCAGCGCGGGTCGCTCGCGATGCGTGCGGATTCCTGGCCGATCAGCTCCTCCGCAACTGGTTTCCCGTTGACGTATATCGTGTGGGTCATTTCGTGGTGTTGATCAGAGTCATGACGCCGCCCGAGGCATCGGGGACCACGATATCCGGCAGACCTGCCGAAGACGCTTGGCCGTGCAGGTTCTGCGTAAGTAAGTCCCCGGGCGAGGGTCCCGCGCCGATGTAGTATGGATCCGCGAAGGTGGCGTCTCCCTTGCCGAGGAAGATCCCCACGGTACTGCCCTCGGTCATGACGATATCCGGAATGCCGTCTCCGTTCACGTCGGACACCGCGAGGACTCCGCCGGCGCCGTCTCCCGCGAGGACCTCCTCCTTGTAGCCGAACGATCCATTTCCGTCGCCGATGTAGATGGCAGCGCCGCCGCCGTATCCGTCGGCCACCACCATGTCCAGGTTCCCGCCGCGCGTCAGGTCCGACAGCAGTACCTGGGTCGGCCCGAGGAGGGCGCGGCCGATCTGTGCGTGTATGACCGTCGCCGTGAATCCGCCGTGTTGGTTATTGATCAGTACGTAGATGTAGCTATCCGTAAAGCTAGTGATCACCAAGTCGGGCCAGCCGTCCCCGTTCAAATCGCCTGCGGCGATGTTGGTGAATCCGCCGTAGGGCACTTTCGACATGATCGGGACCGGCGTCCGAAAGGTGCCGTCGCCGTTGCCATAGGCCAGCAGGTTCCCCGAGGTGGCGAAGTCCAGCTTGCCGTCGTTGTTGAAGTCGCCCAACGCGATGTAGCCGCCGTCGGAGGTCGGAGTGGCGCTCTTCAAAGTGAAGGTACCGTCGCCGTTGCCGAGGTAGGCAAAGACGGTGCCGCCGGTGGCCGGAGGCGGATTGTTGACGGGCACCAGCAGGTCCGGAATTCCGTCTCCGTTCAGGTCGCCGGTGACGAGGCAGTCGGCATTGGCCAGCGGGATTACGGGCCCGGTCGTGAATGGCGGCGTGGCTGAGCCGGTTCCCAGCAAAATGGTGACGCCCTGAGGACCGTTGACTGCCAGATCCGGTCTGCCGTCGCCGTTGAAGTCGGCGGCCGCGCCGCAGCCGGCGCCCGCCGGCACTTTGGTCCACAGGCCGTCCTCGAACTTGCCGCCGCTAAGGTTCAGGAGCACGGAGATCTGCTCGTCGTCCGCGGTGACGATATCGGTGAGGCCGTTATTCCGGAGATCGGCGAGCGCCACTCTCGACACGAGAGCGCCGGGGGGAAGCGGGTGGTATGCCGGCGGCTTGAATGTGCCATCGCCGTTGCCCAACGCGACGTAGCCGAGGCTGCTCACCAGGTCCGGAATGTGGTCTCCGTTCACGTCGCCAATCGCTATCTGGCCCAGCCCGGGCATGAGGACCTTGGATGGACCCGAGAAGCCGCCGGCACCGTCGTTCAGATAAACGTAGACTTCGTTAAGCGAGCTTCCGTCGGGCGCGTAGGGGACGACCACGATGTCGGGGTGGTGCTTCGCAGTAAGGTCACCGACGACAATCCAGGTGATCGCGTATGGTTCGGTACTGAAGATTTGCGGCGGCTGGAAGGTTCCGTCGCCGTTGCCTAAGAGCATGACGAACCCGCTGAGCGTGGTGATGGCGAGGTCCAGCGAGCCGTCCCCGTTGAAGTCGGCTGCGACCGCGTACCCGGCGACCCCGCTCATCGGAGCCAGCACGCCAGGGTTAAAGACGCCGGCGCCCTCTCCGGTGTACAGCCAGATGCCGTCTTCCCCGACCGTAACGATGTCCAAGATGCCGTCGTTGTTGAAGTCGCCTAAGACAACGGAGGCGAGGTAGCTGTTCGCCCCCGCCGGGTAAAAGACCGCGGGTTGGAATGTGCCGTCGCCATTGCCCAGCGAAACGCCGACGCCCCAGGTGTTGTACCTGTCCAGTTGTCCGGCGACCGCGAGGTCGATCTTGCGGTCGCCATTCAGGTCGGCCCCAGCGAAGGATCCGTATACGCCGAGATTCGAGCTGGGCCCTTGGCGGAGGGTGCCGTCGCCGTTGCCGAACATCACAGCCGCGTATCCCCCATTGAACGAGATCACGTCCGGAAACTTGTCGGCGTTGACGTCGGTGACGATGATTTGCCCCCACTCGGTGGAGTAATCCCGTCTGGCGAAAAAGGTGGGCTCGGACGCCAGCGCAACGCCAAACATGCAGACACCCGCACCCGCCGCGATGACTAAAGCTCGTTTCATGGGCGTGCCTCCGCTGGCTGCTCAATCGCCGCAGCCGCCGCCGCACCCGTTCCCTGCCGCGTACTGGCTCCACAGCGCCAAGGCGTTGGTGTGGGCGGTGGCAAGCGCGGCGGGAATGAATGTGAGCTCGCTACCGGTGGAGGTGACTATGCTTTCGAAGGCACTTCCGTATAAGGTTGCCGAGGCAGTCTCCGCGCCGCCCGACGCGAAGTACTGGTTCAGGATTTCGCCCAGGTTTACCGCGAGGGCGTCCCCGCCCGGCGATACGACCTGATAGTTATAGAATTCATATTGGCTCGCTTGCGTCGGGTCGGGGAAGGTGGGGTTGTCCCCAGAACACCCCTGCCAAAAACTGTAGATGCCGACCTTGCCGCCCCCGAAGGGGCCCTTTTCCGAGAATGCGCCGCCAACCGTGTTGTCCACAGTACGAAACGCAACGGCGTTGGGCGGCGAAGCCGTGACCTTGAAGAATTCGTCAGTGGTGTGGATGATGTAGGGCTGGTACTGCGCCCAGCATGCGTATCCGTACGGATTCGCGAGAGGGATGTTCGAGAGCCTTCGTTGCGGCGACGCCCCGGACCCCGCCATGGCGGCGTCCATGATCGCCTCCCGTCCGCTCAGGTAATTGACTATGTCACTGGAGTAGCATCGCCAACTATCGTTGCCGAGGGCTAGCGAATAGAGGAAGGGGAGCATGTCCACGCTGGAGCAGACGAAGGAACGATTGACCATGCCCGATTGACCCGGAAAGCTGATGTACAGGGGTACGTTGATGGATTCGTCGTAGACGGCGCCGCCCTTCCCGCGTAGGGTGTGGGACCCTGCGAAATCACCGTGATCCGCAGTGAAAATCACTACGGTGTTGGTGAAGGAGCCATTCTTCTGCGCGCTCTGGAGCGCTGTCATCACCGCGAGAACTTGAAGATTTACACAGGACTGCAGCCAATAGTAGTAATTCAGAAATTCGTACCATCCGCCGCCTACGGCCGTCGGGTCCCCGTAATTATTGATGGAGCCGATTTGGAAAGTGTACTGGACGTCCGGTTTCCCGTATGCGCTGTAGGGCTGGGTTGCAGGGTTGTCCGAGTTATTCCAAGGCGTCGCGTAGTCGGGGTTGCTCGGATACTGGTCGGCCGGCGCGGCTGAAAACAGAGCGGATTTGTACGCGGCGATTGTAGTCTTCTCCCCGGTACCCTTAACGGAGTTGTATCCGATGCTCCCGGAAGATACGGGAGGCGGCTGGTATCCGTAGGTGAAGGCCATGGAGGGCTCGCTAACGAGATCAAACGAGTAGGGGTATTGCGAGATGTCGTGTGGGTTGATAAAGCTGACCGCTGTAAACCACGGGACTGTCAGTGGATTCGTCGGGCCCTGGGCGGCAAGTATCCAATTTTGAAACGCAACCGCGATCGCGGAGTTGAGTTGTTCGAACGCGGGCGCCGTTTCGCTTGGGTAGGTAGCGGATCCCGTGCCGTAGTTGGGGACGTCGCCGATTGAAGGCACGGTCGACGTGCCCAGAAAGTCCCCGGAATTACCTTCGTTGGGCGTGTAACCGTTGGGGGACGCATAGGGGTAAGGGTAGAACGGGGATCCCCCGGGGGGAGTGGGAATGCATGCCCCGTATTTGTCGTTGAAGCCGTAGTCGCTCGGCCCGTCCCCTCCCGGGTTGCAGGAGTATTCGGTTGCGCTTTCCAGGGGGTTATCCGACAGGCCCCACTTGCCGATCCAAAGGGTATTGTAATTCAGAAACGACTGTGACAGTACGTCCCCAATCGATGGAAATCCGTTCGCGCTGTATGGCTGGAGCGCTGGCGGATAAGGCGGGTAGGGCGGGGGCGAATTTGCCGCCACATCCTCCGTAACGAAGATGCAAGTCTGTTGAGAGTACAGGCCCGTTAAGAACGTGGCGCGCGAGGGCGAGCAGGCCGTGGCCGCCACGAAATAGTTTGAGAAGACGTAGGAGTTCTTCTTAATGGCTGTAATGTTGGGCAGCATTGCCTCGATAGCCGAAAGCCCTCCGCCTGTGCTTGGGACCCATCGCGGGTTGCTCATCTGGTCGACCATGATGAGCAGAATGTTCGGCATGTTATATCCGGGCGTCGGTGCCGTGGCCCCGCCAGGAAGACACGTCAGGCTCGCGCAGCCGGTGACATCGGGGTCGGCCATGGGCCGTGGACCGCGGATTGGCGGGCCGCTATGGAGGCGTGCTGGCCCACGGCGCTCTTGGTTGGAATTGGGCGGTGGGGGCTCCCAGATCGGAGGTGGTACGACGCCTGCCGCCAACGTGTCGACGGCGCAGGGCACGATGTCCCCGAAGGAATTCTGGTACATTATGGTGGGGGCGGGGCTTTGCGCCCTCCCGCCTCCAGTTGTCGACAGTATTGCGCCCGCAGTGGCCGCGGCTCCCAGCGCTCCAATAAACCGCCTTCGGTCAAGGCCAGGTTCTTTCTGCTCGTCCCGCTTATTGTCCACGTTCGTCTCCTCCATGGGGTTTAGGGGTATTATGCGCCCGCCACCGAATTCCGTCAATAAGTGTTTTGAGATATTCGGAAGTTATTGGACGGATTGTCACGTTGAATCGTTGGCTGATATCCAGGTTCGGTTGCATTTTCGTCTCACGATCGGAGATCAAAGGGTCCGTCGCTGCGCCGCGCGATAGGCGGATCGCTTGCGCCACTGGACGACATCCTGTGTTTACAGTGCAACTCGCCGAGGACAGGCCAGGAAGCCTGTCCTACCTGTTAAGCTAATGTTGTGCGACTCCTGGTAGTGGAAGACGAAAAGCGCATCGCCGATTTCCTGTGCCGCGGTCTCCAGGGCGCCGGCTACGCCGTGGATGCCGCCCCCAATGGCATTACTGCCCTCGAATTCGTGCACGCCACCGACTACGACCTGGTCATCCTCGATATCATGCTGCCCGATATGGACGGCCTCCAGGTCCTCGAAAGAATCCGCAGCCGCAAGGCCGGTCCGCCGGTGCTCATCCTCAGCGCCCGCGGCGCGCTCGACGACCGCGTGCGCGGCCTCGAGCAAGGCGCCGACGATTATCTGGTCAAGCCTTTCGCTTTCGTCGAGCTGCTGGCTCGCGTGCGCGCCCTGCTGCGCCGCGGCCAACCCGCTCCCGAGCGCTTCCAGGTGGCCGACCTCACGCTCGATTGCATCCGCCGCAAAGTGGTGCGCGCCGCCGAACCCATCGACCTGGCACCCAAGGAATTCGGCATCCTGGAATATATGATGCGCAACAAGGGCCGCCCGCTCAGCCGCACCATGATCGTGGAGCACGTTTGGGATATGGACTACGACGGCCTCACCAACATCGTGGATGTCTACATCCGCCACCTGCGCAGCAAGATCGACGATCGCTTCGCGCAGAAACTGATCCACACCGTGCGCGGCATCGGCTACATGATCGAGGCGCCGGATAAGACCGCCGAGAAGGCCGCCGAGACGCCCCCGGAGCCGCCGGCGGAGCAGCCCGCGTAACATGTCCGCCAGGCGACATCTCACGCGCGGCCTGCGCTTCCGTCTCACCGCCGGATACGCGTTGCTCTTCGCGTTGCTGCTGTTGGGCACCGCCGCCCTCTTCCGCGAGCGCCTGGCCTATACCCTGAACTCCGAAGCGCACGATCTGCTGGAGCAGGAGTGGGTCGCCGTGAAGGGTTATTTGCACGTTGAGAAAGTTGCCCCGCACAGGCATCCGCCGCCGGGCTGCGTGGGCGAGTGGTGTCCGGCTTGGGAGTACGATAAGAACGATCCCGACGAAGACTTCGCCGTCGAACGGTTGCGGCGCGTGTACCTGCTGACCGATGCCACGGGCGTCGTGATGCAATTCTCCACCATCTATGAATCCATCGGTATCGAGCAGCCCAAGGAAATCGAGGCGGCCATCCGCAGCGGCCAGCCGGTCTGGAAGCGCCGCGTCAGCCCGCATGGCATCCCCTATTTGATTCGCGCCGGCGTGGTCTTCGACGACAAGCACCAAAGCCCCTTCTACCTGGCCGTCGGCCGGCCCATGGACGAAAACGAAAAAATCCTGCAACGCTACACCTGGATGTACGCCGCACTGATCCCGTTCTCGCTCCTCTGCGGATGCCTGCTAGGATGGTTTCTTACCGGGCGCGCCTTGATGCCGGTGATGCACGTGGCGCAAACCGCGCAACGCATTACCGGTTCGAACCTGAGCTTGCGTATTCCCACGCGAGATGCCGGCGACGAGCTGGATTACCTTATCCTTACGTTTAATCGGATGATCGAGCGGCTGGAAAGCTCCTTCCAGCAGATCCGCCAGTTCTCGACCGACGTTTCGCATGAGCTGCGCACTCCCATCACCGCGATTCGCGGCCAACTGGAGGTGGCCCTGTTCACCGCCCAGACCGTCGATCAGTACCGCGACGCCACGTTGAATTCCTTGCAGGACGTGGAGCGGCTTTCGCAAATCGTGCGCGCCTTGCTGCTGCTTTCGCAGGCCGAGTCCGGACAGCTCGCGCTGCAGAAGACCCGCCTCGATTTATCCGCGGTGGTGCGCGATATCGTGGATCAATTCCAGATACCCGCCGAGGGCGCGCGCGTGGAGCTTTCCGCCGATCTGCCGCCGGAGTGCCCCGCCGACCTCGACCGCGTGCAGATCGAGCGGATGCTTTCGAACCTGCTGTCCAATTCCCTTAAATTCACGCCGGCAAGGGGCCGCGTACACGTGGCGTTGCGCAGTTCGCCCGAAGCCATTGCGATCGTGGTGGAGGACACCGGCTACGGCATCCCAGAGGAGCACATCCCGCACATTTTCGAACGATTCTACCGCGTGCCCGCGCAGGAAACTTGTGCCAATCCCGAACCGGGGCTGGGCCTGGGGTTAAGTTTCGTCGCCTGGATCGCCAAGGCGCACGGCGGCACGATTCAGGTCGACAGCGCGCCGGGCAAAGGCGCGCGCTTCACCATCTCGCTGCCCGCCACGGCGGCCGAAACGGCGGCGGTGGAACCCGTCCCCGCCACGGAGGTCATGGGATGAATGAACTTTAATCCCAAGTTTACCCCGTCTTCATACCTTTTTCATAATCTAAGGAATGTGCGATTGCTTTCGTCGGTTGCGATAGGTGTGCTCCTGGCCCTGGCGCTGGCCGGCTCCAATCCGGTACGCAGCCAGGACCCGCCGCCCAGCGCGCAGCCGCCCGCGGACGCGTTCTTTGCCGGGGTCGTCACCGCCCTGACCGCCGATAGCATCACGCTCAAGCAGACGGTGTTGGGCAAGGCCACGGTGCGCACATTTGCCCTGACCGCCGATACGGTCATCGATCCGCTGGGCGGTAAGCCCAAGCTGAAGCAGAAGGTGACGGTGAAGTGGATCGGCGGGGAAAGCGGCGACCGGGCGGTTAAGATCATTCTCCGCGGATCGGTCCCGCCCCCTAAGAAATAACGTAGCGGCAGGCACTCTGCCTGCCGCGCTGGCACTCTTGCCAGCGCAGGCGAGCGAAGCTCGCCTACCAGGCTCCCCCGCATCGGATACATAGCGGATGTTGGCTGGGGCACCGCCGGGGCAAGTGCTTCCTGCAGACATAAGGTACTGGTACTCATAAATTTGCCCAACGGATTGAAGGGACAGGCGTTCAGGGGTATTCTATAAGCATCTCTAAGGATACATAATGGAAATTCCGGTTAGATATTTCGCCAACAGCCCGTCTGCACCTTCCCGCGCGTACGCGCGGCGGGGCGCGATATAATATCTCGAACGGAGGAGAGGCATGACTGGATCTCCGCGAGCGTTCTTTGCCGGTTTCATTTGCGCGTTAGTTCAGGCACAAGCCGCGCCTGAAACCGTGGTTCATGCCTTCGGAAATTTCCCGTATGGCGCGAGACCCCATTCGGCGCTAGCCCGCGCCGCCGCCGGTAGCTTCTACGGGACGACTTATTCGGGCGGCTCGGCTGATCTGGGCGCGGTATTCGAGCTGGACGCGTCCGGCCATTACAAAGTTCTACATAATTTCCAAGGCGGGGCCGACGGGGCTAAACCATATGCACCAGTTACAGCGGGTCCTGCGGGCGACTTGTACGGCACCACTTACAAAGGAGGGCCGGCGAATGCCGGAATGGTGTACAAGCTGGATGCGTCCGGCAAGGAAACCGTTTTGTACAGTTTCACGGGCGGAGCGGATGGCGCCAATCCGTATGCGGGAGTGATTGCCGATTCGGCTGGTAATCTGTACGGGACGACTTACCAAGGGGGCGCGAAGAATGCCGGCGTCGTCTACAAGATCGATCCCGCCGGTCAGGAAACCGTGTTGTACAGCTTTACGGGTGGGGCGGACGGCGGCCTGCCGCAGGCGGGACTGATAGCCGATGCCTCAGGCAATCTCTACGGAACCGCTCTCTCGGGCGGGGCAGCCAACTGCGAGAATCTCGGATGCGGTGTGGTCTACAAGATCAATCCCGCCGGTCAGGAAACGGTGCTATACACTTTCACGGGCCAGAAGGATGGCGCAAATCCCGCCGCGGGGGTGGTCGCCGATCCGGCAGGCAACTTGTACGGGACCACTCGATACGGCGGCGTGACCCGCTGCATTCGGGGTTGCGGCGTGGTCTATAAGCTGAGTCCCTCCGGCCTGGAGACCGTGCTCTACACCTTTACGCTTGGAAGCGGCGGGAGCAATCCCACCGCCGGCGTGGTGCTGGATGCCGCAGGCAATCTGTACGGCACAACCGACTCCGGCGGGGCTAACCTCGTTGGGACGGTATACGAAGTGGATAGCGCGGGCGGCTTCCAGGTGGTCTACGCTTTTCCTGCCGGAAACGAACATCCGCTACCGAATACCGGGTTGGTTCTGGACAATTCGGGTAATCTTTACGGCACTACGTCTAACGGTGATCTCGCGCCCGAAGGCGTAATTTACGAGCTGCAGCAATCGGGCAATATGGTGACGCTCTACACTTTCCCGCCCGCCGCCAGTGGAACGAACCCTTGGGCGGGAGTGACCCGCGACGCGGCGGGGAATCTGTACGGGACGACCTTCACTGGCGGGACTTATAACGCGGGTACGGTGTTCAAGGTCGATTCCGGCGGCCAGGAGACCGTTTTGTACAGCTTTACAGGCGGAGCGGATGGCGGCTATCCGGAAGGTGGGGTTGTTCTCGATCCCGCGGGCAATCTTTACGGCGCCACTTACGGTGGCGGCGTCAGTTATCTCGGTAGTGACGCGTGTGCGTATCTCGGCTGCGGCGTAGTCTTTGAGTTGGATACGGCGGGGCGGGAAACCGTGTTGTACAGCTTTACGGGCAGCACGGACGGCGGATCGCCGCAATTTGGAGTGATTCTCGACGCGGAGGGCAATCTGTACGGGACGGCTGCGGGAAGCGACGCCGGCGGCGTGGTTTACAAAGTTACTCCGTCGGGGCAGGAGACCACGCTGTGCTACTTAAGCGGCGAATACGGGTCTGTGCCCGCCAGCGGGCTGATCGCCGACGCGGCGGGTAACTTCTATGGAACCACTGTATTTGGCGGACCTAGCGGCACAGGTATGATTTACACGGTGGGTCCGCAAGGGAGTCTGACGGTGCTGTACAGTTTCCTGAGCACGAATGGAGGCAGGAGCGGGCCGGATGGCCTCTACCCTTCGGGGGGCGTGGTGATGGACTCGGCCGGTAATCTGTACGGGACGACGTCGGGGGGCGGTGCTCACGACAGCGGAGTCGTGTATCGGCTCGATCCTGCGAGTGAGTTGACTGTGTTGTATAGCTTCACGGGCAAAGATGACGGCGGGTGGCCTGGGGGTAGCCTGGCTCTGGACACAGCGGGCAATCTCTATGGAACCACGGAATACGGCGGGGGCCACTTGGATCGTTGCCCGGAGGTGAAACCGGGCCCGGGCGGTTGCGGGGTGGTGTTTCTCCTCGATCCGGCGGGCCTCGAGCAAGTGCTGCATGCGTTCACGGGACTAGACGGCGCCCTTCCTTTTAGCGGCGTGATCGTGGACGGGGCTGGCAATCTATATGGGACGGCTTACCAGGGTGGCGCGGCGGATGGCGGGGTGGTCTTTAAGGTGACCTTGCAGTAACAGACTTGAATCGTACTCTCCGACACTACTGTTAACGGAAGGGAGATCTAAACCGAAGCCGTGATCGCGTCGGCCCCCTGGTCCGACAGCCGAGCCGGCGGCTCGGCGTAGTTCAGGTGTTCGCGCAAGCCGCCAGCGCGATCGCCCCCAACACCCCGGCATCGCCCCCCAACGCCGGCGGCACGACATACTCCCCGATCCGCTCCAAGATCTCCGGCGCTTGGATATATCCGTTCAACAGCCCCAGCACCTGCGCCCGAATGCGCGGAAACAGGTGCGCCTGCCGCATCACTCCGCCTCCCAAAATAATCCGCTGCGGCGACAGCGTGCAGATCCAAGTGGCCAGCCCCAACGCGATGTACCGCGCCTCCAGATCCCACGCGGGATGCTCTGGCGGCAGCGTCTCGCCACGCTGGCCCCACCGGGCCTCCAGCGCCGGACCCGACACCAGCCCCTCCAGGCAGTCGCCATGGAAGGGACAGCCGCCCGCAAACGGATCCGCGCGCAGATCGTGCGGCACCCGGATGTGTCCCATCTCCGGGTGCACCAGGCCGTGCAACAAGCGGCCGTTGGCCATGCCGCCGCCGCCCACGCCAGTGCCGATCGTCAGGTATAGAAACGTATCCAGTCCCTGCGCGGCGCCCCAGCGGGCCTCGCCCAGCGCCGCAGCGTTCACGTCCGTGTCGAACGCCACCGGCAAACCCGTGCCCCGGCGCACCGCGCCCACCAGGTCGGTATCGCGCCAACCGTTCTTCGGGGTCGAAGCGATATAGCCGAATTTGGCAGACGCCGGATTCAAATCCACCGGACCGAACGATCCGATGCCGATCGATTCGAGCGTCTGAGGCTGCCCCCGGAAAAACTCCAGCGCGCGGGCGATCGTTTCGGCGGGCGTGGTAGCCGGAAACTCGGTCCGCGCCAGCAGTTTGCCGTCTTCGCCGCCGGTCGCGCACACGAACTTGGTGCCACCGCACTCCATCCCTCCATATACGGGCATCAGCTTTGTTATAGCGCGAAGCATCTTTCCGGAGAGTAAACCGCCGCCGCGCCCACGTTTTAAGGTAAGGAGATCCGATAATGTTCAGAATCCACCGCTTCGCGACAGCCCTGCTGTGCCTTTCTATGGGAACGGGTTACGCCGCTACCAAGCCCGTACAGCCTGGAAAGACGCTCACCGCCCCTGTGACCCGCCCCAAGCCGTCCGCCACGCCGAAGGCAGCGCCCGTGCCGGACTCCCAGCTTGAAAAAGACATTCGCGCGCGCTTCGCCAAGTCCAAGATTTCCACGCACAAGTTCCAGGTTCACGTGCAGGGCGGGGTGGCCACCATCGAAGGCCAGACCGATGTGCTGCAACATAAAGGCACCGCCACGCGGCTGGCCAAGAGCGCCGGCGCCATCAAAGTGGTGAACCACATCGCGGTGAGCCAATCGGCCAAGGACAAAGCGGCCAAGAATCTGGAATCCGGCAGGCGGCGGGCGCAGGTCAAGCGCAGCGAAACCACCGCCCGCTCGGCCAAACGTTCCAGTTGAGGCGTGGCGCACGCCCTCGGCGTGCCGTGTCGGCACTCATGCCGACACGGGCGAGCGAAGCTCGTCCCCGAGCCGGCTTTTCAGCCGGCTTCCGGCCGCCTTCAAAGGCGGCCTGCCGCCAAGATTGGCCGCCCCACATGGCACTTTCAGAAGAATCTGAGGATGAGTAATACCATCACCAAGCCAGCGCCAACCCCACCGCAATCCCCGCCAGCCCCAAAAACGTGCCGAACGGCAGCTCATAAGTCGCGGCATCCTTGTGCGTCATCCGGATATACGCGTACCCGATCAGCGATCCCGCCAGCGACCCGGCGATCAGCATCAGCAGCGCGCCGTGCAAGCCCAGAAACGCGCCCACCATCGCCACCAGTTTCACGTCGCCCAGCCCCAGCCCTTCGCGATGGCGCAGCTTGAAGTAGAGCCAACCGCCGAACCACAAGAAAAATCCGGGCACCACCGCACCCAACAGCGCCTCCCCCACCGAAACCCAATGCGGGTCGCCGCGCACCCTGGCCAGCCACAGCAGGGCCTGCGCGATATCGTCGTTCACCGGTACGAACCACGCCAGTACCAGCCCCGCCGCCGTCCCGCCCAAAGTGAATTCATCGGGCAGGATGCGCGCCTCCAAATCCGCGAACGTCAGCCCCACCAGCAACGCGCTCAACAGGCAAAACTTGCCGGCCGCCAGCGTCGGTCCCAGCCGCCACACGATGACAAAGAACAGTACGCCCGTCATCAACTCGACTATCGGATACCGCGCCGGGATGGCCGCCTTGCAATGCCGGCAGCGTCCGCCCAACACCGCGTAGCTCGCGAGCGGAATGTTGTCGTACCACGCAATCGGATGCTGGCACGCCGGGCAGTACGAGCGCGGCCGCACCACCGAAAGATCCTGCGGCAGGCGGTACACGCATACGTTCAGGAAACTGCCGATCAGCAGTCCGAACAACAGCGCCAGGCAGGCTTCTACCAGGTGGGCCCCTAGCAAGCGAGCACCTGCCGGTAAACGTGAATGGTGTTGTGGATCATTTGGTCGACCGAGAACTTCTCCTCTACGGTTTGGCGTCCGCGCGCCGCCAGCCGCCGGGCCAGCGCACGGTCCGCCAGCAATTCCCGGATGGCCGCCGCGATCGGCTCCGGCTGATTTTCCGCCAGCCAGCCGTTCTCCCTGTGACGCACAATTTCGGGAATCCCACCCACGTTGCTGGCGATCACCGGCACTCCCGCCGCCATGGCCATCAGGATCGCGGAGCCTAGTCCCTCCGCGTGCGTCAAATAGAGAAACAGCCCCGCGCCGGCGAGGTCTTGTTCCAGGTCGCGCGAAAGCAGCAGGTCCACGCCGGCGCTGCGCGTGGCCTCCAGGGCCAACGCCGTTCCCTTGCGGGGATCGCCGCTCGACGGCGCCACCACCAATTCGCCGCCGGCCGCGGGTTCGCCCAGCGGCACACCGTCATAAACCACGGATATCTTTTCTTCTGGCACTCCGCCTTCCATCATCACACGCTTGACGAATTGTGACACGGCCGCGTACCGGCTCGCATGGCGATACTTCCAGCGCGAGCGGATCGGAAATGCCACGCGCCGCGAAACGACGAGGGGCGCGCCAGCTAGTACCGCCGCCAGCGTGTGTGTGCGCGCATCGTGCGCGTGTACCAGATCCGCCTGCCGCGAAAGCTTGTATATCGCCCGTAGCCCAAGCGGCCGCACATCCAACTGCAGCGCGCGCGCCCGATCCCAAAGCGGCGATCCGCGCGGAGTGAGCAATGTGCATTCGACGCCTTCCAACCGCAGCCCGTCCACCAGGCGCAGCGCCTGCCACTGCCCGCCGCGCATCTCCCGCCCCGAATCGAGGTGTAAGATCCGCGTCAGCGCCGCCCCCAACTGCTCATATTCCGCGCCTTCGCGTACTTCAAAAATGCATACAACGCCGCCATATAAGCGATAGTCAACCCTTCCACGCCATCCAAAAACCCGCGCTGCACAAAATAAGTCTTCAAAAAAGTCCACGACGGATCCACAATCAAATGACGCCACCCCAGCGGCGCTTTCCGGAATACCAGCTCTTCCGCCGCCAGCGTAGTGTAACGATCCATGGTCCGCAAATGTTCCGAAAGCGAATCGCACGTGAAATGCAGCAAATTCGATTCCAAGTGCCCCAACCGCCCCCGCACCTGCACGCTCTCATGTACGAACTCCCCGACCCATGTGGCTTTCTCGCGATGATACAGCCGCACCTTCCGGTCGGGATACCAGCCGCTGTGCAGAATCCAGCGGCCCAGATACTGCGCCATGCGCGGCATCGTATAAGCGTCGAATTTCGGACCGTTCTTCTTCAGGTTCCAAATCTCGCCTTCCAGCGCCTCGCTCAACGCTTCGTCCGCGTCCAGCGACAGAATCCAGTCGTTCGCCGCTTGTCCGGCCGCCCAGTTTTTTTGACCCGCGTAGCCGCGCCATGGGCTTTCCAGCACGCGCGCCCCCAGCTTTTCGGCGAGTTCCATGGTGCGGTCGGCCGAACCGCTATCCAGCACGATGATCTCGTCGCAGCAGCGCAAGCTCTCAATGGCGCGCGCGATATGCCGTTCTTCGTTCAGCGTGATGATCGTGGCGGTGATCTTCATGCATTAAGACTGCTGTCCATTCTGACTCCTGACTTCTGACTTCCGTCTTCTGACTCCTGTCTTCTGTCTCCGGTCACGGCACGCCCTCCAGCACCGGAGCCACCGTGAAGCACAGCACGAAAACGATCAGCGCCACCAACGCCAGCCACTTCCGGCCGGTGGAGATGCCGGACGGGTCCACGATCACCGGATGCCGCCGCGCCAGAAGGAACAGCGCCACGGCCCACAGGCACCACGGCCACCAGTGGCCTAAGATGCCCAGGGGAATGAGCGCGAAAATGAAGATCATCGAAAGCCGCTTGTGCCCGTCCCCCACCAGTGCGTACAGGATGTGGCCGCCATCGAGCTGCCCGATCGGCAGCAGGTTGAGCGCCGTAGCCAGTATCCCGATCCAAGCCGCGCGCGCCACCGGATGCAGATAGATATCCGCGGCGGGCACTCCGGGAAAAATCGCCTTCTGCAAAATCCAGAGCAGCCCTGGAGTTCCAAACTGGATATCGCCTTGGTGGGCGATTCCCGGAATCACCTTCGAGAAGGCCAGCCCCACCGCCAGCGCCGGCATCAGAAACACGAATCCGGCCAGCGGCCCCGCGACGCCGATATCGAAAAGCACGCGCTTGGAATAAATCGCCGAGCGGATGCGGATGAACGCGCCAAAGGTCCCCATCAGCGTGGGCGCAGGCAGAAAGTACGGCAAGCTGGCATCCACGCCGTAGTACAGGCACGCCAGGTAATGCCCGGACTCGTGCGCCAGCAAAATTGTCAGCAGCGTCAGGGAGAAGGGCAAGCCCTGCCAGATCAGCCCCGGATGGCTCCAGACATTTACGAAGGCATACAGGTAGTGCTCCACGTCAAACGGCAGATTGCGGTTGAAGTCGGCCTGCAGGCTGGATCCCACCAGGGTGGTCGAGACCAGCGTCAAGAAAAACAAAAGCGCGTGCAGCCAATAGCGTTCGTGCAACCGTGGCAGCGCGCGCGGGAAACCGCGGCCATTTCCGTTCTCCGCATAGGCGGGGTAAGTGGCCGCCGAATAATCCTGAGGGGACACAATTCGATTATCCGCCCACGCCCTACTGCAGCGTCTGCAGCTCTTTGCCGGGCTTGAAGCGCACGGCCTTGCCGGGGGGAATCGAGACTTCTGCGCCAGTGCGCGGGTTGCGCCCGATGCCGGTCTTGCGCGGCTTCACATTGAAGACTCCAAAACCGCGCAGTTCGATGCGATCTCCTTGTTCCAATGCCTTCTTCATGGACTCGAAGACCGTCTCGACGGCCATCTCGGCCTTGGTCTTGGTAATGCCGGTTTTGTTCACAACTTCGTTGATGATGTCCAGCTTGATCAAATGGGCCTCCCGGAGATCGCAGGAGAGATTTCCCCGCTTTAGAGTTCAACTACATGATAGGATTAGATTTATCCGAAAGTCAAGCTGCCCGCAAGATTCTTTTCCCGATGGAGGGCGGGCTTTGGCCGGCGCGGGGCTTAAGCCCCGCTTTCGCTATTAACCGAAACTTTAACTAACTGCTGTAACCCACAAAAACAAAAATGGCTCCTCTGGGCCGTGCGTCACCAGAAATCCCAGCACTCCGCCCCGCGCGCTTGCCCCATACCCGAAAAACGCGCTAGAGTACTTGAGAGTTGGATACCGCCGCCATCGCCGCCCCCAAGCCGCCCGGCCTCCGCGCCCGCAAGAAGAAGGAGACCCGAAAACTAATCCTGAAATCCGCTAACGCGCTGTTTCACGAAAGGGGTTATGCCGCTACCACCCTGGAAGACATCGCGGATCGCGCCAGCGTCCACAAACAGACCGTTCTGCGCTACTTCGGATCGAAGGAAGGCATCGCCATGGCCTTCCGTCAGATCGCTCTCCGTAAATTCAAAACCGGGCTCCTGGACCCGGCCAGAACAATGCCCGTCCTGGAATATTGGCGCAGCTTCGTCGAAACGTCCGCCCGCGAAGTCACCGAGCGGGGAGACATCGTGCGCTACGCCAAGCTCGTCGAATCCGAACCGGGCCTGATGGCGGCGTCGCTCGCCATTCAAATGCAATACGAGGAGCTTCTGGCCGCGGAGTTTAGCCGCGAAGCCGGACTGGACCCGGTCACCGATCTGGAGTCCAGATTCCTGGCGGCCTTTCTGGTCGGCGGGTATTTCAGCGTCGCGCGGCATCTCCTCGGCCGCGGCGAATTGCAAAACTATGTGGCCACAGCGCTCTATGTCGTCGATTTTGCAACGCAGAGATTTCCGCGGCATTAACCACAGGCTTCCGGGGCGGTTGCTGGTAATTTCGCGTTCATCGGCTCTCCTTCACGACCCTTCCGTTGAGCGGCTGCAGAGGCCGCACATCGTGCGGATAAAGCTTGGCGAACGCGTCGATCTGCTCCGGCGAGATTTCTACTGGAGTCTTCAGCACAATCCACGTGACTCCCTCGCTACAGGGCGGAGCCGTTAGCGACCCCATGTACGTGTAATAGGCGGCGTTGCTGGGCAGCAAGCCCGCCGGATCCACCTCGACTCCGTCAACCTCCTCCTCTTTGCCCTGCGTTCTTGGCATATGTTCCCAAATATGCTGAATGGTGGCGTTCGCGCTGCCTGCCTTCAGCAGAACCGCGACTCCGGCGACTTTCCCGTCGCTGGCTTGGTGCATCAAGTGGACCACCATATCGTATGGCTTACCCCGAATGTACTCTTCACTGGGACGGTGAAAGTGGAACTGCGTCAGTTGGTAGCGCTTGCCTCCCGCAATCAGAAAGTTTCCGCTGTCCGGGGCGTCGTGGTAGTTCACCCGGATCGTGTAGCCGTTGTTAATTAGATAGTTGAGAGGGCCGCTCTTATATTCGAATCGTATGGCGGGGAGTTCGGCTTTCTTCGCATTTCGAATGTCGATCGGAGACTGTTCCCTGCCGGCGGTGCAGGCGGCGTAATCCGGATCCAGGCTGCCCCAGTGTTCGGCTCCGGCCGCCCCTTCGTAGCTCCAGGGTGTCTTCCACTGCGCTCGGGAACCTGCCGGCGCCAAAACCTCCGCGGCCGCCAGCCAAACCAAACTCATCCAGCCATTCGTCAAATTGCACCTCGCATCAGGAATTATACACGTCCGCGGCCGGCCACAATTCGGTTGACATCGAAGTATCGATGTAAGTCGGCCGCGCGAATTCCAGTGGTGGCCAAGACGCCGTTAAATGCAGTTTGCTGCAAAATCGCTCTTGACCGTGGACGATTCGGGTGTATAGTGTTGTACCAGCACTCGAATTCGGATACTGGGAATGCCCCAATCCGGCTCTCCCCAGGACACTTGTACCAGAGGAGACACAGATGCACAGCCGATTGTTCACACGCGCAAGCGTTTGTTGGCTGATCGCCGCGGGCGCCACCGGCGCCTTGGGGATCGCCACCGGCCAGGATACCGGCGACGCCAAAACCAAGATCGTCCGCGTAATGGCGGGCACCGATTTCCTGCAGACCGGCCCCGGCACCCAGGCCATGCTGCCTACCGGCAACACCATGACGCTGGTGCAACTGCACGGCGTGCCGATACAGGGACTGGGCGAACTTGGCAATACCGACACCGTCATGCTGCGCGACGAAGATGCGATTTTCTCCGACGACGTAACGCCCGACACCGTGATCACCGTCCCGATCACGTTGGAGGCGCTGAGCCTGCAAGGCACTGTGACGGGTCCGGGCGGCGCTGCCTGTACAGTCACCCTGACGCTGGCGCCCAGCCCCGCCAGCACCGGGGATCTGTATCTCAAGGTGACCTCAACCACCGGCGGGACCTACAGGTCGAAAATTACGGTATGGGTCACCGGAGTGTTTTCGCCCGGCCCGCCTACCTGTTACGGTCCGATTCCGCCCACAAAGTGTGTGCTGAACCAAAAAGGCGGAACGTGGAGTATCTTTCCGCTGCCGAACGAGCTCTTGGTGACCGGATCGTACCCGAATATCCAGGTTAACCAGCACGTGCCGCCCCCTCCGATCCCACCGGGATACGTGGACTTCTATATCTCGGCGCTGCAAACGGATTCGTCGCAGACCGCGGCGCATGTCACCTGCGAGGCGTTTCAAGCCGCCGGCACGGCCTGTCCCGGACCGGCCGGCGAGCCCGGGAATTGACAGGTTTGCGAGAAACCAGGAGGGAAATAGGATGAAGAATGTGAAGAAAACGATATCGAGTGTATCCGTCGGCACCCCGCTTTGGGCCTGCATCTTGTTGGCCGTGGCGGTCCCCGCGCTGCATGCGGTCACCTACACGTCGATCGACGTGCCGGGAGCGGGCACCAGCCCTTATCAGGGAACCTTCGCCCTTTCCATCAACGCGGGAGGCGCGATCGCCGGCAATTACTATGACCCGAGCGGTGTGAGCCACGGCTTCGAGCGCGCCGCCAATTCCACGATCACCAATTTCGATCCTACCGGATCGACGGATACCAGCGCCGAAAGCATCAACACGGGCGGGGTTATCGCCGGATGGTTCCGTGATACGAGCGGCGTGTATCACGGCTTCGTACGCGCTGCCAATACCACGATCACCAACTTAGATGTTCCCAGCGCAGCCGGAACCTTCGCCACCAGCATCAACGACGCCGGGACTATCGCCGGATGGTACTACGATGCCAGCAATGGGATTCACGGCTTCGTGCGCGTTGGCGTTTCATTTACCCTCTTCGACGCTCCCGGCGCGGGCACTGCCGGGTACCAGGGTACTTACGCAACCGCCATCGACACAGCGGGGACCGTCACGGGATCGTACATTGACGCTAACAATGTATATCACGGCTTCGTGCGCACCGCCGCCGGGGTAACCACCGTCTTCGATGCTCCGGGCGCGGGCACTGGCGCGTACCAGGGCACTTACCCTTACAGCATCAACACGGCGGCGACCACCGCCGGAGCGTACATCGACTCCAGCAATGTGTATCACGGCTTCATGCGCGTTGTGGCTGGCACCATAACCACCTTCAACGCTCCAGGGGCGAACCAGGGCACGGTTCCCTCCAGCATCAATACAGCGGGCGCCATTGCTGGGTATTACTTTGACCCTGCCAGCGCCTTTCGCAGCTTTGATCGCGCGGTCAACTCCACCATCACTACATTCGAAGATCCGTCCGCGGGCACCGTCGGCGGAACTGTAGCCAACAGTATTAACGCCTCGGGGGATATCGCGGGCTCCTATTACGACTCGAGCGGAGTGGTTCACGGCTACCTGCGAACACCGTGAGCTCCGCTCCACTTTTTTCGAACCCCGCTGTACAATCAAAGCGGAGAGTTCCAATGAGTGGCGAATTGGTGCTGGTCACGGGCGGATCGGGATTCATCGGCGCACACTGCATCTTGCAGCTCTTGGAAGCGGGCTATCGCGTGCGCACCACTGTCCGCTCCCTCCAGCGTGAAGCCGATGTGCGCACCATGCTCAAGACCGGCGGCGCCGCACCGGGAGCGGCGCTTTCGTTCGTGGCCGCCGACCTCATGTCCGATGCGGGCTGGCCGGAAGCCGCCGCCGGTTGCGACTTTGTTCTGCACGTGGCTTCCCCCTTCCCCGCCAGCGTGCCAAAACACGAGAACGAACTGATCGTCCCGGCGCGCGAAGGCGCGTTGCGTCTGCTGCGGGCCGCGCGGGGCGCGGGCGTCAAGCGCGTCGTGCTCACCTCTTCCTTCGCCGCCATCGGTTACGGCACAAAGCTCACCGGCCAGCCCTTCTCCGAGGAGAATTGGACCGACCCGACCGGCGGCGACGTAAGCGCCTACGTGAAATCGAAGACCTTGGCGGAGCGCGCCGCGTGGGATTTCATCGCCCGCGAGGGCGGCGCGTTGGAACTCTCGGTGGTCAATCCGGTGGGCGTGTTCGGACCGGTGCTCGGGCCAGATTATTCGACTTCCATCCAAATCGTGCAGCGCTTGATGGATGGCGCCATGCCGGGCGTCCCGCGCCTATCCTTCGGCGTCGTCGATGTGCGCGATGTGGCGGACTTGCACCTGCGCGCCATGACCCATCCCGCCGCCCGCGGTGAGCGCTTCCTGGCCGTGGCCGGCGACTTCATGACCATCCAGGAAATCGCCCAAGTGCTCCGCGAGCGGATGGGCGATGCGGGGCGGCGCGTCCCCACCAGGCTGCTGCCCAACTGGATGGTGCGGCTGGTCTCGCGGTTCGATAAATCGGTCGCGCTGGTGGTCCCCGAATTGGGTAAATTCAAGAACGCCACCAATGCGAAGGCCAGGCGCGTGCTTGGCTGGGCGCCCCGATCCAACGAAGACTCCCTGGTCGCGACCGCCGAAAGCTTGATGCGCCTTGGGTTGCTGCGGAACTCCTGAGTCACTGCCCGAGGTCCCCACAATAGAATCGCCAGGCTGGATCTCCGGCTCTGGCCGCTAAAAAGCCGGCTGCTGCCAGAATATTGGCGCAGCTTCGTCGAAACGTCCGCCCGCGAAGTCACTGAGCGGGGCGACATCGTGCGCTACGCCAAACTCGTAGAGTCCGAACCGGGCCTGATGGCGGCATCGCTCGCCATTCAAATGCAATACGAAGAGATTCTCGCCGCCGAGTTTAGCCGCGAAGCCGGACTGGACCGGTCACCGACCTGGAGTCCCGATTCCTGGCGGCCTTTCTGGTGGGCGGATATTTCAGCGTCGCGCGGCATCTGCTGGGCCGCGGCGAATTGCAAAACTATGTGGCCACCGCGCTCTACGTCGTCGATTTTGCAACGCAGAGATTTCCACGGCGCGCCCTTTAACGTAGCTCGGTCTCGGCCCTTTCGTGAAAACAGTGCCGGCCGTCGGCAAAGTGGGAGCGTCTGTCACGGTCCTGGGACCGGATCTGGCAGGCGCGACCCGGGTCACCTTTAACGGCTCGCCAGCCACGTTCACCGTCCTCGCACCGAGCGCCATCGCAGTCCACGGCCGCACCCTGTTTCCGGTCCCGGCCGCCGATTGAAACCGCCAGGCGGACGGCATTTCAGGGCAAGGTATTTGCGCCGACCTGCCCCGTTGCGCTAAGGTGACAGCGTATCCTGAAAGAAAGGAGCCGCGACCATGAACCTCGTAATCCATACGCCCGCCCTTGAAGAACGCGTGCGCGCGCAAATTCAGAGCGGCCATTTTCAGAAACACCGACGAGCTGCTCACTAAGGCCCTCGATGCTCTTGAGGAAAAGGAAACCACCGCGACCGTATCAGCGCCACCCGCGCCGTACCAACGGCCGCCAGGGCGCAAAAGCCTCGTTGAGTTGTTCGAGGCTTCACCCTGGAAGGGGCTTGACCTTGATTTCAGCCGCAACAGGACCTCTTCCCGTCCGGTTGATCTTGCATGAGCAAGGGCTTTCTGCTCGATACCAATGTCCCGTCCGAATTGCGCCGCCCCAAACCCGACCCGCGCGTGACGCGCTGGCTGCAAGCCGCAAACGACGATCTGCTTTATCTCAGCGTCATCAGCATAGGCGAGTTTTGCAATGGCATCGCTGTTCATTCAGAGCAGCACCGCGCCGATTTGCAACGGTGGCTCGATACTGTGTTGCGCCCCTGGTTTGCGGACCGTGTTCTACCTGTCAGCGAGGCGATTGCGGAAAGGTGGGGCATCCTTGACGGCGAATGTCAGTTGAAGGGGCAGCCGGTCGCGGCGCCAGACGGCTTCAACCGAGGGCGAGCACCGCTAGCGCCGCGTGGAACGACCGGCGCTGATTCCATGGCCCGGCGTTTGCCTCAGCCCGCATTTTCCTGTATCTTTGGCGTTATATCCTGAAAGGAAGGAGCCGACCCATGGAAGTGCATTTCAACCCGGACGTACAGGCCAAGCTTGAGCAGATGGCGCGCGCCACCGGACGCCGGAGTGATCAACTGGTCGAAAACGTCGTGACGGATTATTTTGAGGACATCGCCTTCACGCGGGAAACGCTTGACCGCCGCTACGACGAAATGGAAAGCGGTAAGGTGCAGGGTATAGACGGCGAGGAAGTCTTCGCAAGGCTCCGAGCCAAGAGCGCGGCCCGCCGAGCCGAGCGGCAATGAGCGGCTACCGGTTTCATCCGGAGGCCGACGCTGACCTTGACACGATTTGGGAATTTATAGCGGAAGACAGTCTTGAGGCCGCAGACCGGATGATCGACGCCATCGAGGCAACCATCGAGGCGCTTGTCCCGTTTCCCCATCAAGGCCACCGCCGCCCGGACCTAACGGAGCGGCCCCTGCGTTTCACGACAGCGGGGAATTATCTCATAGCCTACGCGCCGCACAAAAGGCCACTATGGGTTGTAGCTGTGATGCACGGAAGGCGCAGCCCGCGCGTGATGGCCGCCATCTTGAGGGGCAGGGAGTAAAGCCTTTCAAACATGAAACTATGGCTCAAGCGTGGGAACCACCAGGATCTTCTATTGGGTGTGCTTTCTCTTGGAAGCGTCGTTCTGGCCTTGCAGTCGAGCAGCGACAAACTCCCCGGCTGGTTGCGAGGAACACGCGTGGAGCCGTGGCTTTCGCAGTTTAGTACCGGCAACCAGAACATACACGATTTCGCCGTGGGGGTCCTTGTCAGTCTTTTTATTTATTTCCTCGTCGTTCGGCTGCCGGAGCGCGACAAGCGCAAAAGAGTACGTCGGAACCTCCGACTTCAATATGATTTTTTCAAGGAAAGATGCATCGCGGTATTCCTCAGCGCCATGAGCGGGAGCTACGATCCCGCTCAGCTCGACGGCCTCAAGGACCGGCAGCAATTTAAGCAGTTCTTCAACGAGTCGTTTTGCGCTGGACAAACCCGGTGGGACGCGGTCGCGAACGGGCTCGATGCAGAAAGCATAAAGACGTTGATCGTCGAGTTCGAACTTTTCATAGCCGAGGTTCGCTTCACCCTGATCGCAGTAGACGTGGAAAATCAAGAAGCCTTCGCCTTTCTTAAGGAGCTTGCCAACATTCTCTATCGAGCTAGAAACTGTTCCCCCTGAATTATGCACACGCCTGACCTCCGATCACACCTGATCTGATCCCACGCCGCCCTCGAATTCGTCGTTCCCAGGTTCCGTTCTGCGCCTTTTTTCTTGCCTCCTT
>Ga0302326_10003746_pt1 | contig 35664 bp, 29 predicted proteins | sample Palsa_T0_3_FD_202264 | JGI IMG/M metagenome (GOLD analysis project Ga0302326, IMG submission 202264) | Peat permafrost microbial communities from Stordalen Mire near Abisko, Sweden - Palsa_T0_3 | ecosystem: Environmental > Terrestrial > Soil > Palsa > Peat permafrost | place: Sweden: Abisko...
GTGGCAGTCGGCGGATCGTCCTCGTGACGCCGATCACGACTGCGAGCATGGCGATCGGGCTGGCGACCATCCACGCGACCTCCGACGCCGGGAACGCGGCGAGCGCGACGGGGTGGGCCCAGTACGACGTGATCCATAGCGTCGCCGCCCACCAGAAGCGGGCAACCCAACCGGGGACGATGTCGCGCCCGGACCACGGATGGCCGCCCGTTCCAGGCCATCCGTGGCCGAAGTGGATGCTTCCGATGACGAGCACGAACGCGCCGGCACCGAGTGCGGCTAGCGGCGGCACGAGGTCGCGGCCACGCCCGCGGACAAACTCGCGGCACAACGCCCAAAGGAGCGGTGTCGCGGCCAGCAACGCCGCCACGGCGAACGCGACCAGGGCTCCGGTCATCACCAGCATCCCGGCCTTCGTAGCCGACTCGGCCGGTGCCGACCACTGCCATCCGATCGTGAGCTGGGACCAAATTGCGATGCCCGTCGCCACGAAGGCCGTCACGGAGAAGCCGAGTATCGCCAGCCCGACGCGAACCTGCCGCTCCGGCTGCAGGGTGTCACCGGCGAGGCCGGCAACGGCCAGGCGGGCGAGGAGGCCGCTCCGGAGCACGTCCGCCGCGCGCCCGGCGGACCGGGGCCGTTCGGAGATATCGTCGACCAAGAGCTGCGTGAACTCCTCGCCGTATCGCGCACGCCATGTGCGCGGATAGCAGCGGACGAGCCGCTTGGCCCGCCGGACGGCGGCCCCCGAGCTGTCGGTCATCCGATCCCCGTACTGGAAGCGAGTCGCCGCAGCCCGACGTCCGCAACGCGGCGTTGCGAATCCAAGTGTGCGCGGAGTGCGACGGCGCCTTCGGAGGTCAGCCGGTATGGCCGGCGACGGTCGCTGCTTTCCAGGGGTTCGATCAGGCCCTGCCGTTCAAGACGAGCAAGGGCTTCGTACATCGTCCCGGGAGCGATGCGGACCTCGGCAAAGTCCTCGATGTCCTTCGTGAGCGCGTATCCATGCTTCGGCCCGTCCGCGAGGCTCGACAAGATCAGAGTCGCCGGCCCGGCGTAGCGGCCGAATGCGGCGAGCGCTTCCGCCTGAGCGTGACCCTTCTGAGCCGTTTCCGTGCGAGGCATCGATCGAATCATATATCGGCTGCCGATCTATCGTCAACCGATGGTGGAGCCTCGTCGCGCTGAGCCACGAGATACGGCACATTCGTCGACAGGAATCGCCGCGGGAATTGATCACGCAGGCGCCACAGACCGGCGTCGATCACGAAGTGCGCCATGACGGCCCCGAGGTAGGCACTGAACAAGGAACGAGTAAAGGCCTCGCCGCCGTGGAGATGCGAGGCGGCGTTGAGCGCGATGCCCCCGATCAGCGCGATGTTGCAGAAGGCCGCCAGCCGCAGCATCCGGATTCGTCCGCCGTCGGCCCCAGCGGCCACCAGCCCTACCAGGAGGAGGTACTGGAGCCCGTGCGCCAGTGTCATGCCGCCGACCGCCGCGTATGGCGACCGGAACACGAACACGGGTAATGCGAAGCAGAGCGACATCGCGTAGACGACGCAGAATCCGGCGGGCCGCTCAGGCTCAGGACGGCGGGTGAGCGCAACGACGCCGACAGTGACCGCACCGACGAACACCGCGAGCCCGGCGCTTCGAAGCCACATCAGCCCGGGATCGACACCCAGCTGCAGGACCGACGGTCGCGCGATCAGCGCCGGGACGCCTGCCAGGCCTGCTGCTGTGAGGGCACGTCGCTCGAGCGGTCGCACGCCGGCGAGTGCGTGTGAGGTCGCGGAGAGCGCGGCCATCCCGAGATTCTGCTTCTGGAAGTGCAGCAGCTGCCATCCGAAGTAGGGCAGCAGCAGCCACGCGAAGCTTGCCGGCGGCATGATGGCCGCGATTGCCGCGGCGATGACGATCAGGGAGATCGGCGCGTAGACGTAGCGCCCGGGATGCTCGCCGGCATACGACCGCACTTCAGGGAGCGTGTAGAACCAGCCGGTGCTTGCGACGTGCACGGATGACCCCAGAAACAGGAGCCAACCGAGACCGCGACCCGGGGAGGCAGACGCAGGCGGCGCCAGTGCGACCGCGGCCGCCAGGGAGCCGAGCGTCAGCAGGATCGTGGCCAGCAGCCAGATGCGCCGAGCCGTCAGAGCGAGTTACCCGCCACCGCACCCACCTGCTGCACCCGCCGAAGGCACGATCACGAACAGCGCCAGCAACAGCACGACCACTGCGAGCACCACCAGACCGACCGACAGCACCGTGCTCGTGGGCCGGCTCGACTCTCCGGACTCACGCTGCGCGACTGGTTTCACCGGGTGCGCTGGTTCCATACCTCAAGTCTATATCGGTTACCGGTACATCGTCAACCGGTCTACCGGACGCCGGTATACGACGCTCGCTCAGATGACCCCTACGATGCGCGGTGTGGGAGCGCTCGCCATTGTTGCGGCCCTGGTCCTGCACTGGTCGGCGCCGGTGCTCGTCGACCACGCGGCGCCGAGCGTCTCCGGCGGGGTCAGCGACGTGTCGTGTCCAACCGCGACGTTGTGCGTCGGGGTCGGCGGGCCCGGCGTGCGCACGACGACCGACCCCGCCGCCGGGCCCGCCGGCTGGCACACGACGCCGCTCGACGCCGGCCAGATGCTCGGCGAGGTCAGCTGCCCGTCGGCCTCGCTGTGCGTCGCGGTCGACGACCACGGCTCGGTCCTGACGAGCACTGACCCGACCGGCGGCGCGCCGGCGTGGCACGCCGCGCGAATTGACCCCGGAGACATGTTCCAGAACGTCGGGTGCTCGTCGAGCGCCCTGTGCTGGGCGGTCGGCTACGGCGGCATCTTCGTCTCCGAGAGCCCGACCGGCGGCCTCGGCGCCTGGCACGACGAGAACTTCAGCGCCGACCTGCCGCTGAGCGTCTCGTGCCCGTCGGCGAGCCTCTGCGTGGGGGTGAATGACGACGGCTCGGTGTTCGCGAGCACGACCCCGCTCGTGAGCTCGAGCTGGCACATGACCGTGAGCAACCTGGACCCGACCGGCGAAGACCAGGGGCTGAACGGGGTGTCGTGCGCGACCACGAGCCTGTGCGTCGCGGTCGACTCGAACGGGAACGCGTACACGACGGCCGACCCGACCGGCCCGGCGTCGGCGTGGACGGCGGCGAGGATCGCGCCGGACGCCTTCCTGTCGTCGGTCGCCTGCGTGCCGAGCGGCGGATGTCTGGTCGGGGGCGCCCACGACGGGCTGCTCGGCTCGCTCGATCCTGCGGCCGGTGCCGCGTCCTGGCATGTCGTCAACCCCGCCTTCGTCCCGGGAGAGTGCTCGGCCAGCGGGGTGTGCGCGACCACCGACGGCGACGGCTCGCTGTACCTCGCCCCCGGGGGCCCGGCCGGGCCATGGGTGACCGACTCCATCGTCGGAGCTGACATCGAGGACGTCTCATGCCCGACCGCCTCGCGCTGCATCGCGCTCGACTCCGACGGCAACATCCTCACCTCGAGGGGGCTGACGAGCTGGCAGTCGCGCACGGTAAAGGCGCTCGCCGGGGGCGAATCGACGCTGGAGTGCGTCACCGCGTCGTTCTGCGTCGCGACGAGCGACAGGTTGGTGCTTCTCTCCACCGACCCCACCGGCCCGGCGTCGAGCTGGCACGTGAGCTTCATCGACCACCACGACAGCCAGCAGCCCGACACCAACGGCACGGGCCTATCGGGCGTCTCGTGTGCGTCGATTCACTTCTGCGTCGCGTTCGACAGCGGCGGGTTCGTGTTCACCTCGACCCAACCCACGGGAGCGCCGGGTCGGTGGAAGACCGCGTACGTCGACCGGAACACGTTCGACGGCGATCACCAGTACGAGTTCGAGGGCGACTGCCCGAGCGCGCACCTGTGCGTCGCGGCCGACGGCGGCGGCAACGTGCTCACCTCGACCGACCCCGCCGGCGGTGCTCACGCATGGCAGGCGGCGGCGCTGGCCACCGACGACCTGTCGTCGGTGACATGCCAGAGCGCCGCACTGTGCCTCCTCGACGGCGGCGGCGCGGTGTACAGCTCGACCGACCCCGTGAACCCGCACACGTTCCACGGTGAGAACGTCGCGCTCGGCGCCCTCTCGTGTCCCTCCGCCCGCCTGTGCGTCTCGGCCCTCGGCTCGCGGGTACGGGAGTCGACCGACCCCACCGGGCCGGCGCGCGATTGGCCAACCACGGTCATCGACGCGGCCGACGCCGTCAACGACGTGTCGTGCCCAGCGGTCCGGCGCTGCGTCGCGGTCGACGACTCGGGCGACGTGCTCGTCGCGCACAAGTGAGGCGCGGCGCTACTGACGGTCAGGAGAGGAGCTCCTGCTCGGCGAGTTGCAGGAGCACTTGGATGGGCGGCTCTCCTGGCTCGAGGTCCCCGATCTCGAGGTCACCTAGACGCCCGGCGTGCGTGAACATCCGATCGACGTCCGGGATGCCGCGAAGGAGCACGATCCGGCATCCAAGTTTGCAAGCCCTGACGCTGGCGTTCGCGATCGCGTGCACGCCGAAGTAGTCGATTGACTCGAGCTCGCGTAGGTCGAGCACGATCAGGCGCTTACTCGGCGCGAACTCGCGCAGAGCCCGGGCGAGCTGCGACACCGTCGCGAAGTCGAGGTCGCCGGCCAGGTGCAGCCACGCAGCATCCGGACATTGGTTCGTCGAGGAGCAGGTGAACGGCGGCGCGTGAGCAGTGCTTGGGCGACTCGCGCGTGAGCGGGGGAGATGGAGGACCTGCGGGCTTGCCATCGTCGACCTCCGGGGGTTTGGTCAGAACCGCGGAAGTCAGGTCGTGAGGCCCGCCTGTTGCGGCGTACCCCAGGGTGGTGCCTCCCAAGCCTGGCACCCTATCGCGTTAGTCACGAGCTGGGCTCGTCATTCGTATCTCGGCTGTTTGCGTGCTACCTGCGCGCGGGCGCCGGTAGCCGCTGCGGCTTTGCGCCCGGCGAGGCGGAGAAGAAGCGCGACCCGACGGCCACGGGGCAGACCGGTCATGCTATGCGGATGGACCCTGGCGAGTGGGCTGAGATGCTGAATGCTCGCCTTGGCGCGCACGGCAGCCAGGGCGAGCGCGCTCCGCTTGGGCCGGATGCCTCGGAGGTGGAGCGGTATGTCTGGGAGCACTCGCGGCATCCGGGGTTTCGCGTTATCGCCGATGTGCCGCAGCCGGGGATGGCGCTCATAAGGTGCAAGCACATCGGCGAGGCAGGGCGCGATTTTCCGACGCCGATCGCGGAGGCGACGGAGCTGTGTGCGCGTTACGGCGTCGAGCTGATCGCGCGCGACAAGTGGGCCCCGGGCCGGAGTACGAACGAGGTAAGGTGAGCACGTGAGCTACAGGATCGACCCCGATCTCTACTGCTCAGAGTGGCGGTGCAGGAGGCCGAAAGAGACGGGCCGCGAATACTGCACGCCCTGCGTCAAGCTCGCCAGGGCGGTGGGTCGGCGTCTGGACGATGAGCCAGAAGAGCTCACGTTCGATCTCAGCAGGGTTCAGGGCCGTTACACCTCGCACCTTGCGGCGTGCGCCGTGGATCCACGCTCCCGCGCGTACGCTCTCCTGCAGTGATCGCGTCGCCTACCGGAGGGCGGGGCTAGAGCGGCGGGACCTGGTTGTTGACCTGCGACCCGTGGTACAGGTGGTCGTGGTCGCTGCAGGCGCCAGGGAAGGTGAACTGGACGCTGTCGCTGCGCACGCCGTTATAGCTCGCGAACAGGGTCACGTGGCCGAGCGTGCCCACTTCGCACCGCTGGTCGGTGCTGCTCTGCACCCGGACGACGATCTTCATGACGTTCCCGGGCACACCCCACATCACCGCGTAGTGGGAGTGGTAGACCAGGTGGTGCTCGACCGTCATCGTGATCAGCTGGTCGGGCTGATCGCGAACACGGTTGACCTGGCAGAGAATCCCTGAGACGGTGTTCGCGGACAGGTTGATGTCACCGTGCCCGCGGGCATAGCTGCCGGTGGGTCCCGCGATCGGCGCTCCCGTGTGGAAGCCCCACGGCGGAATCCCGCCGACGATCGGAATCTGGGCGCAGTATTGAACGGGGGATCCGGCGGCCGACCCCGACATCCCGGCCAGCGCGAGCAGCGGCGCCAGCATCAGGACCGCGAGCCAGGTTGTTCCTCGCATGCTTGATTCCTCGGCCTGGCTCGTGCCGATCTTGAGGGGACGGAGCGTTAGCGGACGCGATACGGGCTCCGACGGCCGATCCGCCGCCGCGTCAGATTGTCTGGTCGACCTGAGCTGAGCTGAGCTGCGCCTTCATCGCGTCTGCGAGGGCCAGTGCGCCGGACAACGGGCGCACCATGACCATCAGTTCGGCGACCTGGCCCTTCTCGTTCGCGTGCAGGAAGTCGCTGCCCTCGATCTGTTTGTCGCCGATTCGTGCCTGGAAGACGAGCGCGTGGTCCCTGGCATCGGCCGCTCCGATCTCGCGCACATAGCGAAAGTCCTCGAACACGCGGGCGACGCCCTCCAGCAGCACGCGCGCGGCGCTCGGGCCGCGATAAGGCTTGAACACGACTGGGCTCAGAAAGACGACGTCATCAGACAACAGAGCTACGGCGGCGTCCAGGTCCCGTGCTTCGATGGCGGCGCGAAACGGATGCAAGGCTTGACCTCCTATTGCTCAACTAGTTGAATAGGTGTCAATGAGAGTACCGCGCCGTTTGGTGGGTGTCTAGATGGCCCTTCGTCATGCCGTTCTCGCGGCTTTACTCGAGGGCGAGGCGTCGGGCTATCAGCTCTCCAAACGGTTCGACGTATCGGTTGCCAACTTTTGGTCGGCCTCTCCGCAGCAGCTCTATCGCGAGCTCGAGCGACTCGAAGCGGACCGACTGCTGCGGTCACGCTTGATCGAGCAGCGCCGGCGTCCGAACAAGCGGGTGTTCACGATCACCGCCGCCGGTCGCCGTGAGCTCTACGACTTCACCGCACGAGCTGCCAAGCCGGCAGCGATTCGGGACGACCTCGCCGTCAAGCTGCAGGCCGTCGATGTCGGCGACCGCGACGCCGTCATGGAAGCATTCGCGATACGGCTAGAACAAGCGCGAGGCAAGCTGGCGCTCTATGAGCGGCTCCGCGAGGATCTGCTGCAGGGCCGTACAGAAGACGACTACTTGCAAGCGGCAGAGCGGATCGGCCCCTACCTCACGCTGATGGGCGGTCGAATGTACGAGCAGCAGAACCTCCGATGGTGTGAAGCGGTACTCGACGGTCTGAAGGCACGTATGCGACGCGACCGGGGCGGTGTGCGTCCCTAGGGGTGCATCGCGTATGTGCCAGACAGCGCCTCGACCCTCTGCCAGACGCGCTCGAAGCGCTCGGGTGCCGGCTCCGGATGGCGAACGGCTGTGAGCGCCCACCGGCGCTGCGGTTCGGTCGCCCCCGCCTTACAGTGGAGCTCGATCGCATGGGTCGAGAAGTCGCGGATCAGGACGCCGAACAGCTCGTCGAGTAGGTCCTCGTCGAGTCCCACGATCCGGGCCTGCTCGAGGATCAGCTGGCCGTAGACGACCAGCGTGAAGAGCTCGCCCACACATAGCTGGAGGTCGAGGTCGCCCACCTGGCCGGCTTCGAGTGGAGCCGTCTGAATCAGGGTGGCGAACGCCTGCGCCTGCTGTGAGAAGCGAGCGACGTTGGCGATCGCGGTGAAGTGCTCGTAGCTGTCGTGCCAGTCGTGGAAGCGGATCTTCGAGAGTCCGCGCGCGGGGCCCTGGGCGAACAGGAACTCGTCATCGGCAGCGTCGAGCCTCGTCGGGACCTCCGGGTACCGATGCGGGTCCGAGAGGTATGCGGGCATGAATTTCAGGATCAGCGCCAGATTGACCGCGACGGTGCCCTCGAGCTTCGGCAGGCCGTCGATATCGATCTTCGCGATCGGGACGAAGCTGTCGCGCTCGAACCCCTTCGCCGAGACGATGTCCGACAGCAGGCCGACGACGGTTCCGGCCTCGGTCGTCACCTTCATCTTCGTGACCGGGTTGTAGAGCAGGTAACGGCGATCCTCGGGTGAGGCACAGCGGAAGTAGTCCACCGCCCGGTCCGAGAACAGCCGCATCGCGATCAGCCGCACGTACGCATCGACGAATCCGCGACGGATGTGCGGGAAGTTCGTCACCGGTCCACCGAACAGAATCCGATTGTGCGCGTGCGTGATCGACTCGTACAGCGCATGGGTCGCGAGCCCGAGGCCGCCGAAGCAGAGGTTGAACTTTCCGATGTTGACGGTGTTCAGGGCGGCGCTGAACGCGTCAGCGCCGGTGTGGAGGATGTCTGCCTCACTCACCGTGTAGCCCTCGAGGCGGAATTCGGCGACATACATCTGCGACGGCACGACGTTCCTCACGACGTGGAAGTTCGGATCGGCGGAGTCGGCGTAGAAGAACACATACTGGTCCGGGCCCTCGACCCCGTCGAAGCGCCCGAACACCGACACGATCCGGGCGCAGTTCCCATTGCCGATGTAGTACTTCCCGCCGGTGGCCCGCCAGCCGCCCGCTCCGTCGGGGCGGAGCACCATGTCGGTCGCGTAGATGTCGGCTCCGTGCGCTTGCTCGGAGAGCCCGAACGCGGCGACCGCGCCGGTTTGAAGCGCGGCTGCTGCTCGTCGTTTCGCCGCCACGTTCGCGCTCTGCCACACCGGCCCGAGGCCGAGCACGGTCACCTGCCACGGATACCAGTAGTTGAGCCCGTAGAACCCCAGGACCTCGCTCATGGCCGCGATCCGCGCCGTGTCCCATCGCTTCTCCTGGTCGCCCTCCCCGTGCGCGGCCGGGGTCAGGAAGGTGGCGAACAGACGCTCGGACGCAACGAACTCGAGGAACTCTGAATAGAACGCGCGACGGTGATAATCGTCCGTCAGGCGTCCCTTGCCGCGCGCTTCGAACCAGTCGATCGTCGCGCGCAGCAGACGCCGCGTCTCGTCGTCGAACTGAGCCGGGTCGTACGTGTGCGGGTTCAGCAGGCCGGCGCCCGCGATCGTCTCAGGCGCAGACAATGGTGGCTTCCATCAGGTCTCCTTCGTTGTCGTCAGGCGCCATTGAACGCCCGAAAAACCGTCCGGCCGACGAACTCGCCGAGGTCGGCGGTCGTCCACTCGTCCGCCTGGCCGATCAGCGCCCGAACGGCGCCGTCGCCAGCGGCCATGAACAGCTCGACCAGCACCGGCAGCTTGCGCTGTACGTCGCGCGTGCCCGATGCGGTGAGCACCGGCTCCATTACCGCTGCCACGCGTTCCGCGACAAGCCGGTGGGCGCGGCCGAAGCGCTCGGCGACCGCCGGATCCGGCTCCGGCGCGAACACGAGCCGCCATGAACCTGCACGCTGCTCGACCGCTTCCAGCAGAGCCTGGAAACCGGCGACCAGCAGCGGCTCCGGGTCGTCGGTATTCGCTCTGGACCCGAGCGCTCCCAGGACGCCCGCCAGCAGCAGGCGCTCCTCGCGCTCCAGCATTGCGTCGATCAGCTCATGCCGGGACGCGAAGCACGCATACAGCACCGGCTTCGTCACCCCGATTCTGTCCGCGACGGCAGCCATCGACACCCCACTCAGACCGCGTTCGATCGCGAGATCCAGCGCGGCGTCGAGTACCTGTGGACGTCGCCGCTCTGGGCCAAGATGCGCCGCCCGCGGGCGCGCCCCGCCTTGGATCATTCCTACCGACACGAATGAAAAAGCTACCGCACGGGATGAACGACGTCAACGCGGGCGACAGCTCGCCGATGAGGCCGACCACTTCGCCGCTGGCCCTTACGCTGGTGCGATTCGGTGTCAGATCAGCTAGACAGCGGTATCGAGGCCGGAATGCCTCGCGAACGTTTCCGGGCGGGCGCACGGGCGGCCGTTCCGTTCGCGCTCGCGGGTGGGCTGCTGTCGGCATCGTTTGGTGTTATCGCTGTGCAAGCCGGGCTGCCGGACCTCGCCGCGATCGTGATGTCGTTCGTCGTGTTTGCCGGGTCGGCGCAGTTCGCCGCGGTGGCGATCATCGGCGCCGGCGGCTCGTTGGGAGCGGCGATCGTGGCCGCAGCCCTGATGAACAGCCGCTTTCTGGCGATGGGGATCGCGCTCGCTCCGTCATTGCCAGGCGGTGTTCTGCGCCGGGCGGCCCAGGGGCAGACGGTCGTCGACGCGTCGTGGGCGATGGCGATGCGGCCAGACGGCACGTTTGACCGGCATTTCCTGTTCGGTGCGACGGCACCGCAGTACCTGGCCTGGGTCCTCGGTACGGTGATCGGAGTCCTGGGGCGGGGGGTGATCGGCAATGCCGATCGGTTCGGTCTGGACGCCGTCTTCCCGGCCTTCTTCCTCGCTCTGCTGATGACCGAAGCGCGCCACCCGCACAGTCGCGGGGTCGCGATCGGCGGCGCCGCGATCTCGCTCGCGCTGACCCCATTCACGCCGGCGGGTGTGCCGATCCTCGCGGCCAGTGTCGCTGCGCTCTGGGGTCTGCGAAGCAGGCCGCCGGCATGAGCACCGCGTGGGCCCTCGTGACGGGGTGCGCCGTGGTCACCTTCGCCATCAAGGCAGCCGGTCCGATCGCGCTTGGAGGCCGGGCGCTGCCGGCGTGGTTCGCGTCGATCGTCGCGCTGATGCCGTCGGCTCTCCTCGCCGCCCTGGTAGCGACCCACAGCTTGGCTAACGGCGACCGTCTCGAGGTCGGTCCCGTTACGGCCGGGGTCCTTGTGTCGGCGCTGGTGATGCGGCGTACAGGGTCGATCGCATGGTGCGTCATCAGCGCCGCGGTCACCACGGCGGTTATACGCGCGCTCTGAACAGCCGAACGACGCCGTCAGCGGCCGACCGGCCGCTCAATGCACCCGTCAGCCACGTCCGGGCGGGAAGCCGACCTGGACCAGCTTCCCGTCGCTGCCGATGATGGTCGGCACGATCCCCCTGGAATTCGTGAAGCCCATCAGCTCGGTCCTCCACGCGGTGCTCTGCGTCGCATCGCGCTCCTCGACGGTCTCTCCCTCAGCCGCGAAGTGCTCCCGTGCGGCTTGGCAATAGGGGCAGCCGGGCTTGACGTACATGACCACACTCATGCGCTCGACCTAGGATAACGCGAGCGAAAGTCCGGCCTGGTTGATCGTCGGCCCGCTCAGACCGCGGCTCGGTGCCAGATGGCGCTTCGACGTTCGCTTTCGAGCCGAAGCTCGATCCAGCGAACGTGCTCACCGTCACGTCCGGCACCGGCATTGAGGACGCTGCGGCCGTCGAGCACGTACTCGTGCCCGAGCTCGATCGGCCGTCTCTCAGGCATGGTCATGGTCTCCGGTGAGCGGAAGTAGGCGGCCCGGTGCGTGTGCCCCGCGAGAACGAGCGGATGCTTCGCGTGCTGCAGCGTGACCTCGGCATCGGAGGCCTCGGTGACGAAGCCAAACCAGGGATCCGTCAGCGATCCATGCACCAGCTCGACGCCGAGGTCCGGGATCTCCGTCTGCGGCTGAAGTGTCGCCAGGCGCTGCAGACGCTCGGGACCAAGCTGGCTGTGCGCGAGCTGCGCGCTCTGCGCCCACGCTCCCTGCAGATGCTCCCACGCCCGGTGCAGCACGAACAGCTCGTGGTTCCCGGCAAGGACGACCTGTGCGGTGGCGATCGTCAGGTCGAAGCATTCCGCCGGCTCACTGCCGCCTGACGCGAAATCACCGAGGCACCACACGGTCTCGATCTCGGCTCTCGCGAACTCCGAGCAGAGGGCGCGCAGCGCGCGAGCATCGGCATGTACGTCGGAGAAGACGGCGACTCGCATCCTGCAACAGTAGGCGCCCGCGCCGGCGCCGTAGCTGACGCCATCTCAGGAGCGTGCGCGGCGAGTCAGCTCGACGGTAGCCGCGCGCAGCTGCGAGCCTTCGGTGAGCGCGGTGGGAAACGGCACGCGGGCGGGGGCGCGACCGCGCGGGGTGTCGAGAGCGAGATCGATGCCACGGCGGTCGAGCCCCGAGCATCTCGCCGCTGTCGCGTCCGGGTAACCGCCGAGCGCCTGCGCGATCACGAGCAGTGCGTCGGCGTGATCGTCGTTCAGGTGCGCGATCGCGGCCGCGGCGCTGACTGCCACAGGGTCCGGTGCCGCGGCTGCGTACGCCGGCCCCGAGGCGGAGTCCATGCGGCCGTAGCCGCCGACCCAGCGGACGCGGTCGACGCGCAGCAGCCACAGCGAGAAGTCCGAGAAGTCGACATAGGCGATCGCCGCCGGAACCGCCGCGAGGTGCGCCGCGCGGGCACTCGCCAGCGTCGCCGGGTCTCCGGGGCGCTCGGCACGGCCGGCGAGCGTGACCCGAGCGGCGGCGAGCGGATCGGGTGGGGGGTCGACCTGCGTTATCACCAAGCTCGCCCGCTGGTCGCCGGCGAGGTTCCGCCCGTGCTCGGCCAGGTGGGAGAGGCACAGCACCGGAGCCCCGTCGTCCAAGACCGCGTAGGTGACCAGCGACGCCCACGGATCACCCTCGGCCGTCAGCGTCGCAAGGGAGGCGACGTTCGTCGCGGCCACGAGCGTGCGAGCCTCCTCGGCGGCGCTCAGTCGCGGTGCCGGGACTGTGACAGCGAGCGGAGGCGGCACCGACGGCGCGCCGTCGACGACGCCGTGGTCCGGGGCGGTCCCCGCAGTCTCGCTCACACCCACAAGCTCATCAGAAAGCACACTCTAGACGGCGATGTAGCCGGCGATCTCGTCGGCTGGACTGGCCGCCGCCGCCCGCAGCGCTGCGGCAGGCTGCTCCAGCTCGTCCGCCTCCTTCGCGTCGCGTGCGGCCGACTCGAGCCGGCTGGCAGTCTCGGCAACCGCGCCGGCCCCGACGGTGCGGCTCGCGCCGGCGATCCGATGCGCGAGCCGGCGCACACGCTCGAGGTCGCGGGCAGCCTGAGCCTCCCCGAGTTCGAGCAGCTCCTGATCGAGCGAGCGGAGGTAGCGCTTGACGATCTCGCGGCCGAGGTCGAGGTCGCCGCCGGTGAGCTCCTCGAGCGGGCAGGGATCGTGAGGAGCCGACGGCGCCCACTCCGCCCAGACGGAGTCAGGGAACCACCGCCGCAGCGCGGCAGCCAGTGTCGCCAGTGTCGCGGGCTTGACGACCAGATCGTCCATGCCGGCCTTGATGCAGCGCTCGCGCTCGCCGGGCAGCGCGTTCGCGGTCAGCGCGATCACGGGACACCGTTCACGGCCTAGCCGGCGCTCGAGCAGGCGCAGATCTCGGGCGAGCTGGTGGCCGTCGGCGCCGGGCAGCTGAATGTCGGTGAAGACGAGGCCATAGCGCTCCCGCTCGTAGCGCTCGAGCGCCTCTGCGGCATTGGCGGCGGTGTCAGCGACGAAGCCGATCACCCCGAGCTGCTGCTTGAGCACGTCACGATTCACCGGATGGTCCTCGACCAGCAGCACGATGCTGTCCTCGCGCTCCGATTCGCGCCGTGACGGCAGGCGCCGCCGGACCGGCGCTGTGATGGCGCCCGCATCCTCGTCTGGTGCCGCGACCGCGATCGGAAGAGCAAGCTCCGCGCGTACCGTCGTCCCTTGTCCCAGCTCGCTGGTCAAGGTGATCGTGCCGCCCATAGCCTCGATCAGCTGGCGGCAGATGACGAGGCCGAGCCCGGTGCCGGCGCGCTGGGCGACGACGTCGGAGCTTGCCTGCTCGAACGGCGCGAATAGCCGCGTCTGGTCCTCGGGCGAGATCCCCACGCCGCTGTCGGCCACGGTCAGCGCAACCAGCTGCGATCCGTCGCTGTCGCCGAGCACCTCGACCCGGAGCTCGATCCGACCATGATGGGTGAACTTGACGGCGTTGCCGACGACATTGCCGAGTACCTGGCGCAGGCGGACCGCGTCGACCTCGTGCCGAGGGGCAAGGCGCGCGTCGATGCTCGCCGCCATCGTTATCGCGCCGTTCGATGCCGCGAGCCGGTGCTGGGTTACGACCTCCTCGGCGAGGCGACCGACGGCAGTGGGCAGCGGCGTCAGGTCCAGGTGGCCCGCTTCGATCTTTGAGAAGTCCAGAACGTCGCCGATCACCCCCAGCAGCGTCTGCGCCGACCTCGACGCGACCTCGACCAGCTTGCGCTGGTCTGGCTCGAGGCGACCGTGCTCGAGCAGCTCGAGCGTGCCGTTGACCGCGACCAGCGGGGTCCGCAACTCGTGACTGGTCATGGCCAGGAACGCCGATTTGGCCCGGTCTGCCGACTCGGCCGCCCGCTCGGCCCGCCGTCGTGCATCCAGGTCGCTCTGGACCGCATCGGTCATCGCGTCGAAGTTCTCGGCCAGATGGCGAAGCTCGGCGACCCCACCCGCCGGGGCGCGTTCTGACCAATCCCCGCGAGCGATCCGGCGGGTGACCGAGGTCAGTCGCGCCAGCGGGCGCCCGATCAGCCGCGCCGCAAGCGCGAGCGTGGCGAGCAGCGTGATTCCAAGCAGCACGAGCATCACCGTCTGCGCCACCAGCAGAGTGGTGGTGCGAGACTGCAGCGCACCCTCTCGCGCCTCGGCGTGATCGTTGACGAGGTCGGTGAAGCGGCCGATCGCGCCCATGATCGTCTTCTTCTGGCCGAAGTAGGCTGGGTTGACCAGCCGGCGGTACTCGGGCTCGACGGCGGCCAGATACGAGCGGCCAACTCCGTGGCGGGCGATCTGTGCGGCGACTGCATTCATCACCTGCTCCTCCAGCCTGGCAAGGTGGTTGGAGGCATCCAGCGACGCGTGCAGTGCGGTGAACTCCTGACGCGTGAAACCGGCGCGACGCATCAACATGGTGAGCGATGCCCGGGGACCAGTGCGGACCCGCGCACTTGGATCCGCCAGCACCCGATCCCAGAATGAGCTGTCGTAGTTGATCGGGCGCCGAGCGGTTCCGTTACGGATCGCGAGGATCTCGTCGTAGTAGCGCCGGTAGCGAGTGTCGCCCGTCGTCACGTACAGCCGCACCATCTCGGTGAGGTCATTGGAGCTCTGGCGCATCTGGTCGGATAGCAGGAAGGAGGTGACCCGCTCACCCTCGGCGGCGGTGCGCTGGGCGGCGGTCTCGCGCTGGAGGAGCGTGACCGAGAACAGGCCGGCCGCGAGCAGCATCACGACCGCGAGCAGCACTCCGAAGAGCACCCGGATGCTGGGCGGGCGCCTCACCGCACGCCCTCCCAGGTGTTCAGCCAGCTGATCACGTCCTCTGGCGCGAGCGGCGGGCCGACGAACGCGCCCTGGGCTCGCCAGCAGCCGGCCTGAAGGGCGACCATCCATTCAGCGGAGGTGCTGCAGCCGTCGCAGACGACGTCGAGCCCGCGGTCGTGGAGCAGCTGGACCGTCGCGGTGAAGGCCTCGGCACCACGCACCGACGCGGTGGCGCGGCCGAGCGCATCGCCGTCGATCTTGACCTCGGTGAGCGGTAGCCGCTCCAGTGTTGGCAGGGTCGCCCGCACCCCGCCGAAGGCGTCGAAGCCGAGCCCGAACCCATGTACCCGCAGGCGCGTGAGCAGATCAAGCGCGGTCACGGCGAGGTCGGCATCAGGGACGGCGAGGCAGATCCGGGCCGGCTCCACTTCGGCGTCCGCCGCCAGTTCGGTCAGCCGATCGAGGAAGCGCGCTTGCGCGCCTTCCTCGCCGGCCAGCGCCGCCGCCGGCACGACGAGCGTGACATCCACCAGCTCGCCGCCGTCGTTCAGTCGCTGCTGAGCATCCAGCCCCGCGCGCATGACTCGTTCGGCCACCGCCAGGGCGACGGGCCCAGGCGCCGGCCCGAGCTCGTCCGCCGCGGCGTCGATCTCAGTCGCGCCGTCCAGACGGTGGGCTCGCGCCTCGAGCCCACCGAGGCGACCGGAGGCCAGCTCGACCCGCGGTCTGACCCGGACCCCGACCAGCTCCTGTGCAATTGCCCGCCCCCAGGGGTCCTCGCTTGCGACGCCGCCTGCGGCCCCGGGTGGTCCGATCCCCGGCCGGTGTAGGCCCACCGCCTGGAGAAGCCGGCGCGCCGTCAGCGGCTTCGGGATCGCACCGAGCACGACGAGTCCATAGCTGCGGGCGGTCGCGTCGGCTGCACGGAGGACGTCGTCGTCGAGACCGCTGGCGATGATGATCGCCGTACCAGCGGCGAGCTCGGCCACCCGGCGCAGGAATTCGATCCCGTCCATGCCCGGCATGTCGAGGTCGCAGACGATCACGTCGGGTCGCCGCCCGATGCTGAACATCGCCAGCGCGCCCTCGCCGTCGGCTGCCTCGAGCAGCTCGCCGGCGCCGAGGTTGGCGAGGATCTGCAGCGTTGTCGAGCGCTGGAACTCGTGGTCCTCGACCACCATCACGATGCAGTCGGCGAGGCTCACCAGCCCGCTCCCAGTCCTCGTCCGTGGGATACGAGCCCGAGCTCGCGCCCGCGGCGGACGGCCTCCTCGCGCGCGCCGACTCCGAGCTTCGCGTACAACGCGCGGGTGTGAGTCTTGATCGTATTGCGGGAGATGTACAGCGCATCGGCGACCTCGCGCAGATTGCCGCTGCCCGACAGCGCGCGGAGCACCTCGACTTCGCGGGCGCTGAGCTCGTCAGCAGCCTCGACGCCGCGGAGGCTCCGTGCCGGGCTGATCGGAGCTCGCCCGCCCCGCGGCCCCTCGATCGAGGTGAGCGACTTGAGCAGCACGCCGGGGTTGCCGGCGCCGGCGATTCTCGAGAGCCCCGCGCGTGCCACGCTTCCGGCGGCCTCGTGATCGCCCTGAGCCTGATGGGCGCGCGCCAGCTCGAGCAGCGCTGCGGGCACCATCAACGAGGAATCGCGCCACTCCCGTGCGAGCTCGAGGCCGGCGCGGCAACGCGCGACGGCCTGGTCTGGCTCGCCGCTCAGCGTCAGCAGCCGTGCGCTCGCGCACGTGACTGGGAGGGTGTGCGGCGCGCCACGCAGCGGGCCGCTGTCCCGCGCTCGCACCGCTTCGCGGACGAAGGCCGCCGCCGCGTCGAGGTCGCCGCGTTCGCACGCGCAGAGCGCGAGCACGGCTGAGGGTAGGTAGGCGACCAGCGGCAGCCCGGCGGAGGACAGGTGCACATGTCCGGCCAGCGCGTCTCGCGCCAGCTGCTCGGCGTCCTGGCGGCGGCCGAGCAGGTGCGCGTGCCAGGCGCTCAGCGACTGGACCGCGGCGCGCATCGGCGAGCCGCCCGGCAGCGCGGCGAGGGCCTGCGCGGCGGCCGCGATGGCCGCGCCGACGTCGTCGAAGCAGATCATCGCGGTCAGGCACAGCGTGCTGAGACGCAGTGATGCGGTCCCGTCGGGCATCGGCCCGTCCCAGCCCGCGCGCGCGGCCTCGAGCAGCCAAGCGGCGGTACGAGGACGGTCGCCGTCGAGGGCGGCAAGTACGGCGCTGACGTATCCCAGCCGCGCATCGGCTCTGGTCACGTCGTCGGGGAACCGCGCGAGCCACTCGCGGGCGCGGCCCCCGAGCGCCCCCGACTGGACGAAGCGGACGCTGTGGCGGGCGAGCAGCTCAGCAGCGAGATCCCAGGCCTCGGCTTCCAGGTAGTGGCGCATCGCCTCGTGCAGCTCGCTCTCGCCTCCCTCTGATTCGAACCAGGCGCCGGCACGGACGTGCAGCATGCGAGCCCGTCCGGGATCCTCGGCGAGCAGCCGGGCATGGAGTACGTCACGCAGCAGGTGGTGGCAGCGAAACCAGGTACGGCCGCGGTCCAGCGGGCTCAGGAGCAGCGAGGTCCTGGTCAGCCGCCGGAACGCTCCTCGGGTGGTCGCCTCGTCGCCGAGCACGCGCGCGCAGAGGTCGGCATTGAAGCGGTCCAGCACCGCCAGCTCGAGGATGAAGCGTCGCTCCCGTTCGGGAGTCGAGCGCAGCACCTCGTCGGTCAGCGCCCCGAACAGGTCCTCGTCGCGGCCGGCGAGCTGCTCGGCCACCGCATCGATATCGTCGCCCCGGAGCAGGCGGAGCGCTGCGAGGTAGAGCGCCGCCGGCCAGCCCTCTGTCCCTCGCTCCAGACGAGCCACCTGATCGGGGTCGAGTTCGAGCCCGAGCCGGTCGCAGAGGAAGCGGGGCACCTCGTCCTCGCCGAAGCGCAGATCGCCGGCTCGTAGCTCCAGCACCTCGCCGCGGATCTGGCGGTGGCGTAGCGAGTCGAGTCCAAGCTCGCGTCGGGTCGCGAGCAGCGCCCGGTGGTTGCTGGGCAGCCGTGCCAGCAGCCAGTCGAGCTGCTCGTGCGTGGCCGCTTCCCCGAGCGCCAGGTGAACGTCGTCGAGGATCAACGTGATCTGCGCGGAAGTTGCGGCGAGCGCGTCGAGCAGCACGATCAGCACGTCCTGGCGGATGTCGGCGTCGGGGGCCTCGGCCGCTTCGAGCGCGGCGTCCAGCTCGGGTCCGAGCAGATCACGCAGCCCGGTCAGCATCGCCGAGAACAGCCGAGGGCCGCGGTCGTCGGCGTCCAGCGAGACCCATGCGACACGCTCGGGGTCCTCGCTGCGCGCCGCGCATTGGGCCAGCAGCGTGCTTTTGCCAAAACCGGGCGGGGCGGTCAGCACCACGATCTGGGCCTGGCTGGCCTCGATCGCGGACAGCAGTGGCAGACGCTCGACATGCTCTTCGCGCACCGGCGCGCGGTGGAACTTCGTGCGCGGAAAGGCGGCGCTTCCCCCGGCGCCTCGACGACCCGTTCGGGTCTGATGCTCAGCCACGAGCGTGGACACGACCCGAGCCAGCCGTCCGCTTGCCACTCATGGCAGAGATGCTCGTGCACGCCAAGCGTCAGGACAAGCTCCACAGGTCCAAATCACCCGGGGTGATTCTCCGCGGGGGGATGTGCGCTCACCCCGTTCGGGCACACGATCTCGGCACGACCACGACGCCGAGGAGGCGACCTTGACGAGCACCATAGAACCACCGCCCACCGCGATACCGGGGAAGGATGCGCGCAAGCGGGCCAACAGCGAGATGCTCGAGGACTACTCGCTGCGGTACGCGCCAAGGAGCTACCGCAAATGGTCGGAGTTCGCGGTCGCGAACACGGCTCTGGGGGGGATCGCCTACCTGGCCGATTTCGCGATCGGCGGCTCGCTCTCTGTGAGCTTCGGCTTCCGGAGCGCGGCAGCGGCGATTCTGCTCGCCGCGGCGGTGATCTTCCTCACTTCGTTTCCGATCGCGTACTACGCCGCGAAGTACTCGATCGACATGGATCTGATCACCCGCGGATCGGGCTTCGGGTACTTCGGTGGGACCGTGACCTCTCTCGTCTACGCGAGCTTCACCTTCATCTTCTTTGCGCTCGAAGGGTCGATCATGGCCCAGGGGCTACACCTCGGATTGCACATTCCGCTGTGGATCGGGTACGGCGTGTCGGCGCTGATGATCCCTCCCCTGGTGGTGTTCGGGATGACGCTGCTGTCGAAGATGCAGCTGCTGACGCAGCCGCTGTGGCTGGTCGGCATGTTCCTCCCCTTCCTGTTCATCGCGATCAAGGATCCGAGTGCGTACACGCACTGGACCCATTTCGGTGGCACCTCTGGCGGCCATGCGGCGTTCAGCTTCATCGCGCTCGGCTCGGGCGCGGGGATCGCCCTGTCACTGATCGCTCAGATCGGCGAGCAGGTCGACTACCTGCGGTTCATGCCACCGCGGACCCGGGAGTCCAATCGCCGCTGGTGGACAGCGGTCGTCGCCGCCGGGCCGGGGTGGGTGATCCTCGGCGCGTTGAAGCAGCTCGGCGGCGCGTTCCTGGCCTTCTACGTGGTCAGCCACGTTGGTCAGGCGGTGGCCACCCAGCCTGTGCACCAGTTCCTGGCGGGCCTGGAGAAAGTCCTGCCCTATGGGCTCGCGCTGGGGATCGCGGTATTCTTCGTCGTCCTCTCGCAAGTCAAGATCAACGTCACGAACGCATACTCGGGCTCGCTGCGCTGGACGAACTTCTTCTCCACCGCGTTCCGCTGGTACCCGGGGCGGGTGTACTTCGTGTTCTTCAACGTCTCGATCTCGCTGGTGCTGATGGAGGCGAACATGTTCAGCTTCCTCAACACCCTGCTTGGCTTCTACTCGAACGTGGCAATCGCATGGATCGGTGCGGTGGTGGCCGACCTGGTGATCAACAAGCCGTTGCTGAAGACGAGCCCGTCGTTCATCGAATACAAGCGGGCGCACCTACCGAAGTTCAACCCGATCGGGTTCGGCTCGATGGTGATCGCCTCGGCGATCTCGATCGCCGCCTACTTCCACGCGTTCGGGAACACGCTGCATGCGTGGTCGCCGTTCCTGGCGCTGGTGATCGCGATGGTGCTCTCGCCGGCCCTGTCGTGGATCTTGCGGGGTCGCAATCTCTACCTGGCGCGGGAGCCGACGGTCCCGCCCGCGGAACGGTCGGCCGAGCGCGTCCAGTGCGTCGTCTGCGGCGAGCACTACGAGAAGCCCGACACCGCGGGCTGCCCGTTCCACACGGGGACGATCTGCTCGCTGTGCTGCACGCTCGAGCGATCCTGCCAGGACGCCTGCAAGCTGCGCCAGAGCCCGCTCGACTCGCTCACCGAGGCGGTCGGGGCGTCGCTGCCGATGGTGCACGCCGGCCATAGCTGAGTCCCGCCGCGGGATGCCCCGGCGACCGATTCGGCCCGCGGGCCGATGACCGTCTCCGGGGCGTTCCGGCAGGCGCCTCGGCCATGTGTCGGGTTTCCTGGCGGCTGGTGGTGGGCCGCGCGCGAAGGAGCGATAAGTTCTAGATCAATGCGCTTTCTCAGCCCCGCTGCTCGGGTTCTGGCCCTCCTCGTTGCGATCTCGGCGCCCGGTGTCGCACTGATGGCCGGGAACGCGGCGCGCGCTGACACACGGGGGAGTGCGAAGACGGGGCGCGGGGCGGTCGCGTCGAGCGCGGCCGGTCCGGTGTTCCCCGGCACGCACTGTCCGGCCTTTCCCGCCGATAACGTCTGGAACACGCCGGTCACGGGGCTTCCGGTAGATCCTCACTCGGCGCAGTGGCTGAGGAACATGGCGGCCGGCTCCACATACCTGCATCCGGACTACGGGCCGGGCGGGGGCAGCAGCCCCTACGGGATCCCTTGGCAGATCACGCCCGCCCATCCGCGATTCGTGAAGGTGCATTTCGGCTACGCGGACCAGAGCGATCGGGGGCCCTACCCGTTCGCCGCCAACACGCCGATCGAGGGTGGCGCGATGGCCAACGGGGACCGCCACGCTCTGATGGTCGACCCCACGACCTGCGTGCTATACGAGCTCTACGACGCCTACTACCACGCCGGCAACCGTTCGACGGCCGGCTCCGGCGCTATCTGGCACCTGGAATCCAACCGCCTGCGGCCCGCCGGCTGGACCTCGGCTGATGCGGCCGGGCTGCCGATCCTGCCCGGCCTGGTCAACTACGACGAGGTGATGTCGGGCCATATCGATCACGCGATCCGCTTCACCGCGGATACGACCGACACGAGCTATATCTGGCCCGCCCGCCACGAGGCCGGATCGGTCAACAGCCCGGACTACCCGCCGATGGGGGCGCGGTTCCGGCTATCCGCCGGCTTCCATCTGCCCTCGTCCGAGTGTGCGAAGCCGTGCCAGGTGGTGATCCAGGCGATGAAGACCTACGGTCTGATCCTCGCCGACAACGGCAGCAACTGGTACTTCCAGGGCACCGCCGATGCGCGCTGGACGTACACCATGGTCGATCAGCTCAAGCAGATCCCCGCGAGCGCGTTCCAAGCGGTCGACGAGTCGTGCCTGGTCATCAGCCGCAGCTCCGGGCAGGCGCGGCAGCCGGGCACGAGCGCGTATGACCACGCCTGCCTGAGCTGAGAAGAGGGTTGGTGAGTACCATGCGGGGCGCGATGATCAGATCGCTGCTGCAGCCGCGCGGAGCGGCGAGCCCGTGTCGCGGGCGCCGGCACCTCGTGGGGAGGCCGGGCGATGACTCGATCAACGAGACGTAGCTACTCAGAAGCGGCTCACAAGCAGGACGCCGAGGCGCCCGGGGAAGCTGGGGGAGATCAGCCACCGAAGGCCCGAGGCTTCAACGAGGCGGCGCACAAGCTGTCCTACCGGCCTGTCCATGCGGAGCCGGTCGAGGGGGACGTCAGCCCCGCGGGGGTAGAAGGACCGACCGATCAACAGCTCGACGTGGTCGCGCATGCGGGCAAGGCCGTCCTCGCGCTGGGCGCGCTCGGCGTCGTTTACGGCGACATCGGCACCAGTCCGCTGTACACCGAGCAGACGATCTTCACCCAGTACCACGCGACGGCGCTGGTCACCGCGGCGAACGTCTTCGGGATCATCTCCCTGATCTTCTGGGCGCTGATGGTCGAGGTCTCGATCAAGTACGCCGGCTTAATCATGCGCGCACATAACCGCGGTGACGGCGGGATCATGGCGTTGACCGCTCTCGTGCTCCGCAACCGCGTCGCCCGGACCTCGGCGCTGGTGGTGCTCGGGATCTTCGGCGCCGCGCTGTTCTTCGGTGATGGCATGATCACGCCCGCGATCTCGGTGCTCGGCGCCCTCCAGGGGCTGCAGGTGGACGCTCCGGCGCTCGGGCACCTGATCGTCCCGCTGTCGCTCGTCATCCTGATCGGGCTGTTCGTGCTCCAGCGTCGTGGAACCGGTGCGATCGGGGCGCTGTTCGGGCCGGTGATGGTGGTCTGGTTCGTCGCGATCGGGGCGCTGGGGGCGCATGAGGTGCTCAATGACCCGGGCGTCCTCCAGGCACTTTCGCCGAGCTGGGGCGCGCGCTTCATGTTCAACCACCGGGTCGCCGGATTCCTGACGCTAGGCGGCGTGGTACTCGCGGTGACGGGTGCCGAGGCGCTCTACGCCGACCGCGGCCACTTCGGCGCGGGCCCGATCCGCCTCGGTTGGTTCGCGCTCGCCTTTCCCGCGCTGGTGCTCAACTACCTCGGTCAGGGAGTCCTGATCCTCCAGCACCCCCGGACCAGGGTCAACCCGTTCTTCCTGATGGTCCCGGGCTGGGGTCGCTTCGCGATGCTGCTCCTGGCCACGGCAGCGACGATCATCGCCTCCCAAGCGGTGATCTCCGGCTCGTTCTCGGTCGCAAAGCAGGCGGTCCAGCTCGGCTTCCTCCCCAGGCTGAAGATCCTGCACACCTCCAAGCAGGAGGGCCAGATCTACGTGCCCGTGGTGAACTGGGGGCTGTGCATCGGGGTCACCACGCTGGTGCTCGTGTTCAGATCATCGACGCAGCTCGGGAACATGTACGGCGTCGCCGTCACGGGGACCTTTGTCCTCAACACGCTGCTCTTCCTGGCCGTCGCCCGGTCCTTGTGGGGCACGGCCAAGTGGAAGCTGGCGCTGGCCGGCGCGCTGTTCTTGAGCGTCGAGATCTCGTTCTTCAGCTCCAATGTCGCGAAGATCTTTCACGGCGCCTGGCTGCCGCTCGCGGTCGGCGTGGTGGCGGCCGTCGTGATGATCACCTGGCGCCGCGGCGCCAAGCTGGTCACGGAGAGCCGCGCCGCGCAGGAAGGGCCCTTGCAGGAGTTCCTCGACGGGCTCGCCACGGCGAAACCCCCGGTCTCGAGAGTGGCGGGCACCGCGATCTTCCTCAACCCGGGCAAGGACACGACGCCGCTGGCGCTGCGCGCCGAGGTCGAGCACGGTCACACGCTGCAGGAGAAGGTGCTGATCGTCTCGGTCGAGACGATCAGCGTTCCTCACGTCGAGCCGGCCGGCCGCTTCGTCGTCGAGATGCTTGGGAGCGGCCGCTTCCGGATCCTGCACGTGACCGCCAGGATCGGCTACCAGGACAAGCCAGACGTGCCCGAGGAGCTGAAGCTCTGCCGCAAACTGGGGCTGCTCCCGCGCAATCTCGATCTCGAGCACGCCTCATACTTCGTCTCGCGGATCGCGATCACGCCGACCGATGCCCCCGGGATGGCGAGCTGGCGCAAGCAGATGTTCATCACGATGGCGCATAACGCGGCCGACCCGATCGAGCACTTCGGGCTCCCGAGCGACCGTACCGTGATCATGGGGTCGCGGGTCGCGCTCTGACCCACGGCGAGCGCCCGACCCCCCGCGCGTTCTGCCCGGATCCGCCCGGTTTGCAGGGATGAACGCATCAACACCTCCGCTATCCGAAGGAAACGATGCGTGACTCTGGTGTCGCGTTCTCGCCACGGTCCCCGGCGCCGACGTCCCGTGCCGATCATGCCCTCGCGGGTGGTGGGTTACGCCCTCGCGCGCAGCCACGAAACCCCGTTTTGCGTCAGGCTCTCAGGGCAGCAACACGATCTTGCCGTGGCTGTGACGGGCGCTCAGCTCGCGGAACGCGTCGCGAACCTGATCCAGCGGGAAGGTGCGCGCGATCGGGATCTCGAGGCCTCCGTCTGCTGCCAGCTCCGCGAACTCGGCGAGCAGCGTCGCGGTGGCGAACGCGTGGGTGCCCTGCGCGTGGACGCCGAGCCGCTCCACGGCCGCGTAATCGATGATCGTGTTGATCCGCTGTGGCGCCACGCCGAGCTCGATCGCCAGGTCGACGTAGCCGCCTCCGAACGTGTCGATGAACGCGTCGATCGCGCCCGGCGCGGCCGCGCGGATCCGGTCACCCTGTCCCTCGCCGTAGGCGACAGGTATGACGTCATGGTGTCTAAGCCAGTCGTGGTTGTGCTCGCCGGCCAGCCCGATCACCGTCGCTCCAGCCCGTCTCGCCAGCTGGACGGCGACCGAACCGACGCCGCCGGCCGCGGCCGACACCACAACGGTCTCGCCGGCCTGCGGGGCGACGGCTTCGACCGACGCATAAGCCGCGAACACAACGACGAACAGCGACCCCGCCACCTCCCACGAGAGCGACGGCGGCTTCGCCGTCAGCTGATCGGCGGGAACCGCGACCAGCTCCGCGTGGCTCGCCCGCTCCTCGGTCCAGCCCAGCACCTCGTCACCCGCGGCGAACCCGGTCACGCCCTCGCCGACCGTCTGCACAACTCCGGCGAGATCGGTGCCCTCGCCCGAGGGGAACGTCGCCGGCCACCGGTCATGAAGACGACCCTCCCGAATCGCGATCTCACCTGGGTTGATCCCAGCCGCCTTGACCTCCACCAGCGCACGTCCCGGGCCGGCGACGGGATCCTCGACCTCCCGCACCTCGAGAACGTCAACCCCGCCGTACTCGTCGAACCGCACTGCCTTCATGTCATCTCCTTGGTCATTTGCCTGCCGATGACCATACATTTCCCGAATGGCGGTCTTCGCCACGCCGGAATAGCGGCCACTCGCTCGCCGCCGCGGCCCGTGTACGCTCAGCTGCGTGGCGGACTGGTTCGACGAGCTCGCGGAGTTTCTGCGCATTCAGTCGGTCAGCGCCGATCCTGAGCGCCGGCCCGAGGTCACTGACGCTGGGGAGTGGGTCTGCGAGTTTGTGCGCGGCGCGGGTGGCGAATGCGAGCTCGCCGACTGGCACGGGCAGCCGCTCGCGATCGGCGAGCTCCGCGCGTCTACTGACCCGGAACTGGCGCGCACCGTGCTGTGCTACGGCCACTTCGACGTGCAGCCGGCCGATCCGCTTGAACTGTGGGAATCACCCCCGTTCGAGCCGGAGATCCGCGGCGATTACCTGTATGGCCGGGGCGTCGCGGACGACAAGGGCCAGCTGTATCTGCTGCTCAGCGGCGCGCGTGAGCTCGCCCGTGCGGGCGAGCTGCCGGTGAACGTACGCTTCGTCTGCGACGGGGAGGAGGAGACCGGCGGGCATTCGGTCGTCGAGTTCCTGGAGGCTGACGCGCGCGGCGCAGACGTGGCGGTGATCTTCGACAGCGGGATGATCCGCCGCGGCCTTCCGGCATTCAATGTCGCCACGCGCGGCGTCGCCTACTTCCACGTGACGCTCAGGACAGGCGAGCGGGATCTGCACTCGGGCATCTACGGCGGCGCCGCGCTCAACGCGGTTCACGCCCTGGTCCGGACGCTGGACGGGGTGATCGCGGTTGACGGCCGGCTGCCCGAGCCGCTGCGACAGGGCATCCTGGCGCCGACCCCCGAGGAGCTCGAGAGCTGGCGGGAGCTGCCCGCCGGCGCGGGCGAACTCGCCGCGCAAGGCGCGAGACCGATGGACGCCCGCTCCGCCGAGGAGTTCTACCTGCGCACCTTCGCCGAGCCCGCGCTCGACGTCAACGGGATCGAGAGCGGCTCGCCGCACCTGATGAAGACCGTGCTGCCTGTCTCAGCGGTCGCGAACGTGTCGATCAGGCTGGCGCCGGGTCAGCAGGTCGGGGAGATCGCCGCCGCGTTCGAACGCATCCTCTGCGATGCAGCGCCGGGCGGCGCCGAGCTCCAGGTAGAGCTGCTGTCCGCGGCACCACCCGGCGTGGTCGCGCCGGACGCCGACGCGGTGCGGCGCGGGCTGGACGCCTTCGAGCGGGTGCTCGGCGTGCGGCCTGCCCTGATCCGCTCCGGCGGCACGCTCCCGATCGTCGCTGCGCTCGCAGATCAGGGAATCCCGACGATCATCACCGGCTTCTCGCTACCGACCGCGAACATCCACTCGCCAAACGAGCGCCTGCTCGCCGAGTACGTGCCGCTCGGGATCGCCGCGGCCCGCGCACTGTTCCAGGAGTTCGCGCTGTTGTGAAAGCCCTTCCAGGGCAGCCCCAGAGCCACGTGGTGATCGTCGGCGGCGGTTTCGCCGGCCTGGGTTGTGCCCGCCGCCTGGCGGGTGAGGATGCGGTTCACGTCACGCTGATCGACCGGCACAACTATCAGCAGTTCCAGCCGCTGCTCTACCAGGTAGCCACCTCACAGCTGTCGGCGACCGGCATCGCAGCCTCGCTGCGCCAAGCGCTGCACAAGGCACACAACGTCGATGTGAAGCTCGCCGAGGTGACCGATGTCGATCCCGGGACTCGATCGCTGCGCACCGCCAGGGGAGACAGCTTCACAGGTGACGTCCTCGTTCTCGCGGCCGGATCGCAGCCGAACTTCTTCGACATCCCGGGCGCCGCGGAGCACTCCTTCCCGCTCTACTCGCTGGCGGACGCCGAGCGCCTCCGCACCCGGATCCTCGCCATCTTCGAGGACGCGGATCGCGACCCGGCCCTGATCGAGCGAGGGGCGCTCAACTTCGTGATCGTCGGCGCAGGGTCGACGGGAACGGAGCTCGCCGGGGCGATGGCGGAGATGATCAACGAGACGATGCTGGTCGAGTATCGCGACCTCGCGGTCGAGCGGGCCACGATCCACCTCGTCGACCTCGGCCACGTGGTCCTCAGCGAATTCTCGGAGCGCGCCCATCGCTACGCCGCCGGAGCACTGAAGGAGCGGGGAGTCAAGATTGGGCTCGGCACCGGCGTCAGGGAGGTGGCGGCCGATCATGTCGTGCTGTCGGACGGGACGACGATCGCGACTCGTTGCACCGTCTGGGCAGGCGGCCTGATGGCCGCTCCCCTCGCCGCCACCAGCGGCCTTCCCCACGGCAAGGGGGGGCGGATCGAGGTCGGGCCCGATCTCAGCGTCGTTGGCGTTCCAGGCGTGTATGCGGTCGGCGATATCGCCAACATCCCCGGAGCCGATGGCAAAGCCCTGCCCCAGCTCGGCTCGGTCGCGCAGCAGAGCGGCAAGTGCGTCGCGGAGAGCATCCTGGCCGAGATGCGCGGTCAGCCGCCGCGGGCGTTCCGCTACCGCGACAAGGGCATCATGGCGATGATCGGCAGGGGCGCGGCCGTGGCCGAACTGGGACGGCGTCGCCTCGAGGTGCACGGCTGGCCCGCCTTCGCCGCCTGGCTCGCCGTTCACGCCGCGCTGCTGACTGGAACGCGCAACCGGGTCGAGGCGTTCGTCGACTGGGGCTGGGATTACTTTTCGAGAACGCGCGGGCCACAGGTGCTCGACCCACGCTCCGACGCTGCTCACATCGACTGGGGGGAACCCGATGCCTGAACCAGATCCTTTCGATCCGCTGGCGCCGTCTGCGCTGATGGCCGCCGACGCGCCGCGGGCGAGGCACCTGCTGAGGCTCGAATACGGATCGCGGGCGCAGTTCGACGACCCGTCGCTCGAGTACCGCAGGCTGTTCTCTGAGCTGCTTGGCACCTTCTTCCTCGTGCTCGTCGCCGCCGGTGGCGGGATCCTGCACGCCAAGGGGCAGATCAGCCTCTCGGCCGCGGTCGTAGCGCCGGCGCTGATGGTCCTCGCGATCATCCTGTTCATGGGCGCGGTCTCGGGTGCGCACCTGAACCCCGTCGTCACGGTGGCGTTCGCGACACGGGGCGACTTCTCGTGGAAGCGGGTGCCCGGCTACATCGTCACCCAGCTGCTCGGCGCGGCGCTCGCCTGTCTCTTCCTGCTTGCGGTGTTCGGCAACGTCGAGCACATGGGTGCGACCCTGCCTGGACCCGGATACCACGATTGGCAGGCGTTCCTGATGGAGATCGTCCTCACGGCCGGACTGCTCAGCGTGATCCTCGGCACCGCGTCCGGGGCCCAGAACGTCGGCCGGATCGGCGCCCTCGGCGTCGGCGGCTATATCGCGCTCGCCGGCCTCTGGGCCGCGCCCGTGAGCGGCACTTCGATGAACCCGGCGCGCTCGTTCGGCCCCGCACTCATCAGCGGCCATTGGTCGGCCTACTGGGTCTACGTCGCCGGGCCCGCCGTCGGTGCGGCGATCGCGGTCGGGTGCGCGTGGATCCTCCGCGGCCCGGGTGGTGACCCGGTCTCCCGCGCGGCGGGGTCGGGCACACTCGCGCCCGATCGTTCGGGAGAGGCCAAGCCGGAGCCATCATGAACAGTCCGGAGCACGTGCGGCTGGAAGAGAAGCGGACGGGCGTCGCTGACTGGCTCGGCTGGGGGCCGTACCTCAGCGAGCGCCAGTGGGGGACCGTGCGCGAGGACTACAGCGCCGGGGGGGATGCGTGGAACTACTTTCCGCACGATCACGCCCGCTCGCGCGCGTACCGGTGGGGGGAGGACGGGATCGCCGGGATCAGCGATCAGCGCCAGCGGCTGTGCTTCTCGCTGGCGCTGTGGAACGGCGCTGACCCGATCCTCAAGGAGCGGATGTTCGGCCTCACCAACGGCCAGGGCAATCACGGGGAGGATGTCAAGGAATACTGGTTCTACCTCGACAGCACCCCCACCCACTCGTACATGAAGATGCTCTACAAGTACCCTCAGCGAGAGTTTCCCTACGACGATCTCGTAGCGACCAACGGGCGGCGCAGTCGCGACGAGTTCGAGTACGAGCTGATCGACACGGGGATCTTCGCCGAGGACCGTTACTTCGACGTCTTCGTCGAGTATGCGAAGTCGACGCCCGACGACATCCTGATCGAGGTGACCGCGCATAATCGCGGCCCCGATGCGGCCTCGCTGCACCTGCTGCCGACGCTGTGGTTTCGCAACATGTGGGCGTGGACAGGTGCGACGGCTCCGTCGCTCGAGCAGGTCGATCCGCCCGCGGGCGCCGGCGCAGCCGTCCATGCCGGCCACCCCGAGCTGGGCGACTGGCTGCTCCACTGCGAGGCCCCGGCCGAGCTTCTGTTCTGCGAGAACGAGACGAACAACGAGCGGCTGTTCGGGACGCCGAGCGCCGCCGCCTATGTCAAGGACGGGATCAACGATTATGTCGTCGCCGGCGCGACCCACGCCGTCAACCCCGCGCACACGGGCACCAGGGCGGCAGCGCTACACCGGCTCGAGCTGGCTCCCGGGGCGAGCGGCCGCATCCGCTTACGGCTCAGCGCGGCCTCGGCGACCCCAACGAGCACGGGGAAGACGTTCGGCGCCGCCTTCGACCGAGTCATCGACGCCCGCCGGACCGAGGCCGACGACTTCTACGCGACCGTGATCGACTCCTCCAACAGCGACGATGCCAAGAACGTCATGCGCCAGGCGCTCGCGGGTCTGCTGTGGGGCAAGCAATACTACGAGTACGACGTCCACCGATGGCTGCGCGAGCACGGCGTCGACCCGTGGTCGGCGCACGCGCCGGCCACCAGCGTGCGCAACGTGTCGTGGTTCCACCTCGACTCGGGCGACGTCATCTCGATGCCGGACAAGTGGGAGTACCCCTGGTTCGCCGCCTGGGACCTCGCGCTGCAGACGGTGCCGCTGTCGCTGGTCGACGTGGACTTCGCCAAGGGGCAGATCGAGCTGTTGCTGAGCGATCGCTACCTCCATCCGAACGGACAGATCTCGGCTTACGAATGGAACTTCAGCGACGTCAATCCGCCGCTCCACGCATGGGCGGCCCTGTATCTGTACGAGCGCGAGCGCGAGACGCGCGGCGAGGGCGACACCGAGTTCCTCGAGCGCGTGTTCCACCGGCTGCTGATGAACTTCACCTGGTGGGTCAACCGCAAGGATCCCGACGACCGCAACCTGTTCCAGGGTGGCTTCCTCGGGCTCGACAACATCGGCGTATTCGACCGCTCGGCGCCGCTGCCGGGCGGCGGCACGCTCGAACAGGCCGACGGCACCGCATGGATGGCGATGTACTGCCAGGGGATGCTCCAGATCGCGCTCGAGTTGGCGTGCCACGACCACGCTTACGAGAGCATGGCGGTCAAGTTCCAGATGCACTTCGTCTGGATAACCGCGGCGATCAACCCACCCGACGGCGATTCGCTGTGGGATGAGCACGACGGCTTCTACTACGACGTGATGCGGCTCCCTGACGGCAGCACGAAGGAGCTGCGCGTCCGGTCGCTGGTCGGCCTGCTGCCGATGTGCGCCGCAAGCGTGATCGAGCCCGAGCTGCTCGAGCGCGTGCCCGAGTTGTTGCACGACTGGGAGTCGTTCGTGACCGAATACCAGGATTCGATTCCGGCGCTGGCACAGCACCGCGGGCCGAATGAGGACGGCAAGCGCCTCTCGTCGCTCGTCGGCGAGGACCGGCTGCGGCGGATCCTCTCGATCATGCTCGACGAGTCGGAGTTCCTCGGCCCGCACGGGATCCGGGCGATCTCCGCCTACCACGCCGAGCACCCCTACATCTTCGACATCGCCGGGCAGGAGTTCCGCGTCGACTACGAGCCGGCCGAGTCGCACACCGGGATGTTCGGCGGGAACTCGAACTGGCGCGGTCCGGTCTGGTTCCCGATGAACCTCGTGATTCTCCGCAGCCTGCTCCAGCTGCACGAGTACTACGGCGAGACGCTGAAGGTGCAGTGCCCGACCGGGTCCGGAAAGGAGATGAACCTGAAGGAGGTCGCCGACGAGATCGGGAGCCGGCTGGCCGCGATCTTCCTGCGCGGTGAGGACGGCCGGCGCCCGGTGTTCGGCGGCATCGAGCCGTTCCAGTCAGATCCGCACTGGCGCGAGCTGATCCTGTTCCACGAGTATTTCCACGGCGACAACGGCGCCGGGCTCGGCGCGAGTCACCAGACCGGTTGGACAGGCCTGGTCGCGCTGCTGTTTAAACTCGGGATCGGTACGAACGCGGAACGCCGGCGCCAGGCCGCGACCCCCGCCCGCTGAGCATGCGCCTACCCCCACGCCCGGCGATCTACGAAATCAACACCGCCGTCTGGCTGGGCGATCTCACCCGCCGCCTCGGGCGCCCGGTCCGCCTGTCGACGGTGCCCCCGGTCGAGTGGGACCGGCTCGCCGCGCTCGGCGTCGATGCGGTCTGGCTGATGGGCATCTGGCAGCGGAGCCCCGCCGGTCTCGCGATCGCCGAGCGAAATCCTGACCTGGTCGCGAGCTTCCAGGCGACGCTCCCCGACCTTCGGCCCGGCGACGTGATCGGCTCGCCGTACTGCGTCCGTGATTACGAGCTCGAACCACACTTCGGCGGCCCCGGCGCGCTTGCGCGCGCCCGCGAGGCCCTCGCGGACCGCGGGATCGGCCTGATCCTCGATTACGTACCAAACCATGTCGCCCCGGATCACCCGTGGACGCACGACCGCGGTGAGTGCTTCATCCGTGGGACGGCCACCGAGCTCGAAGCGACCCCGGCCGCCTTCCTCGAGACCGCCGCCGGCGTGCTCGCCAACGGTAAGGACCCCTACTTCGCCCCGTGGCCAGACGTCGTCCAGCTGAACGCGTTCTCGCCCGGTCTGCGACAGGCGGCGACGCGGACGCTTGTGTCGATCGCTGAGCAGTGCGACGGTGTTCGCTGCGACATGGCGATGCTGATGATCACTGATGTCTTCGCGCGGACATGGGGTGAGCGCGCGGGCGCGCCCGCGGCCGAGGAGTATTGGCCGGCGATCATCGCCGCGGCCCGCGCGGCGAACCCCGACCTCGTGTTGATCGCCGAGGCCTACTGGGACATGGAGTGGACGCTCCAGCAGCAAGGCTTCGACTATTGCTACGACAAGCGCCTCTACGACCGGCTGGTAGGCGAATCCGCGCAATCGGTCCGCGGCCACCTGCAGGCCGCACCCGATTACCAGGAGCGGCTCGTGCGGTTCATCGAGAACCACGACGAGCCGCGCGCCGCGGACACGTTTACGCCAGAGCGGGAACGCGCGGCAGCTGTCGTGATGTCGACGCTCGAGGGCGCCCGCCTGTACCACCAGGGCCAGCTCGAAGGCCTGCATACCCACATTCCCGTATTCCTCGCCCGCGGCCCCGAGCAGCCCCAGGATCGCGAGCTGCGCGAGTTCTACGAGAGGCTTCTGAGCGCGGTCGCCGACTCCGATCTGCGGGGCGGCGAATGGCAGCTGTGCGACTGCATCGGCTGGCAGGACAACGACAGCGCCGAGCAGCTCCTGTCGTGGTGCTGGCAGGGCAGCGGGCAGCGCTATCTGATCGTGGTGAACCTCGCACCGCAGGACGCGGAGGCCCGGGTCCGTCTTCCGTGGGGTGATCTCGCCGGGCGGGCATGGCACCTGAGTGACGCTCTCAGCGGCGTCGTGTTCGAGCGCGACGGCACCGAGCTCCACGAGCAGGGCTTGTACGTGCGAATGGTTCCGTGGGAGTCCTACTTCCTTGCGGTCGCCGGTGGCTGAGGCGGGCCCTGTGTGGTCGCGCATCAGTCGGGCAGCAGCGGCACCGAGCCCGGGTCGCGGCCGAGCAGCACGGCGCGCGTGAGGGAGGCTGATCCGAACCGCCGATGGACATCGTCGATCGCGGCATCGAGGGCGAGGCTGCGACGGCGATCGAACGACAGCGCAAGCTGGACGGCGCTGTCGCTCGAGAGGTTCGCGACGGCGATGCCGACGAGCGTGAGGCCCCGTCGCTCGGTCGTCGGCCGGGCCGCCGCCAGAAGTCCCCTGACGGTGGCCAGGATCGTCCGCGTTTCCGCCGTGGCCTGATCCAGCGTGTGCGAGCGCGTCGCACGTGTGTAGTCCTCGAACCGGAGCCGGAGCATGACCGTGCGCCCCACCCGCCCGCCGGCTCGCATCCTGTGGGTGACGCGGTCGACCAGCCCGACGAGCACGGCGTCGATCTCGCGGGAAGATTTTCGCGACCGGCCGAGGGCATGCTGGGAGCCGATCGAGCGCCGCCGGCGGCGCGCCTGCACCGGCCGGGGATCCCGGTTGTGCGAGAGCGCGTGGAGGTGGCGACCGGAGGCCAGGCCGATGATCGAGATCAGTGTCGCCTCGTTGATCCCGGCGACCTCGCCGACGGTCGTGATCCCGGCGCGGTGGAGCTTACGTGCGGTCACCGCTCCGACGCCCCACAGCCGCTGCACCGGTAGCGGGTGGAGGAATTCGAGCTCCCGGTCCGCCGGCACTACGAGCAGGCCGTCGGGCTTGGCCACGCCGCTCGCGACCTTCGCGAGGAACTTGGTGCGGGCAACTCCGACCGTGATCGGCAGCCCAACCCGCCGGGCCACCTCCCTGCGCAGCCTCGACGCGATCTCGACCGGCGAGCCCGAGATCCGCTCGAGTCCGCGAACGTCGAGGAACGCCTCGTCGATCGAGAGGCCCTCGACCAGCGGTGCCGTCTGCTCGAACAGCTCGAACACGGACTTGCTCGCCTCCGTGTAGGCCGACATCCGGGGGGGCACCACGATCGCCCGAGGGCACAACCGGCGGGCCTGCGCCCCTCCCATCGCCGTCCGGACGCCGTCCGCCTTGGCCTCGTAGCTGGCCGCGAGGACCACGCCGCCACCGACGATCACCGGTCGGCCGCGGAGGCGATGGTCATCGCGTTGCTCGACCGAGGCGTAGAACGCGTCGAGGTCGGCGTGCAGGATCGTCGGCTCTGCTGACACGAACGTATGTTCGCAGCCGTGGCGGACGGAATACGGGCTACTGGACCTCGAGCAGTCGCGCCGCCGGCGATGGGGCCACCCGGAACGCGTCCTCGGGCAACGGCACCCCGGGAGGCATCAGCCCGAGCACATGACCGCCGAATCCCCCGCCCATCATGCGCGCCCCGGCGGCGCCGCCGTCGAGTAGTCGCGTGACGGTTCGCTCGACCGCGCCGGTCGAGCAGTCGTAAAGGTCGCGCAGGCTCGCGTGTGAGGCGTCGAGGAGCCGGCCCACGGTGGCGAAGTCACCACCTTCGAGCGCCGCGACGGTTGCGTCGACGCGGGCGTTCTCCGCGATCACGTGCCGGACTCGCCGGTCGAGCGGATCGGGCAGCCGCGCGAGGTCGGACATGACCGCGTCGCGGAGGCTGCCGAGCCCGAGGAGGGTGCGGGCCTGCTCGCACTCGTCGCGGCGATGGTTGTAGCCGGACTCGGCGAGCGAGCGGCGCTCCCCTGAGGGAACCGTGATCAGTTGCCAATCGTCCATGCGGAGCGGCACCGGGCGCACCTCGAGTGTGCGGAAGTCGACGCGCAGGGCATGGTCGCGCTCGCCGAACAGCGATGCGAGCTGATCGAGCAGGCCAGTGTGCGCCCCGACCCAGTCGTTCTCGACCCGCGAGCACAGTCGCGCCACCGCGACGCGGTCCTGCGGCTCCGGTATCCCGGCGACGGCGAGCAGAGCGAGACAGAGCGCGATTTCGATCGCCGCCGACGAGGCGAGACCCGCGCCCTCGGGGACGTCACCGCGGATCTCGAGCTCGGTCCCGCAGAGCTCGAAGCCGGCCGCGGACAGCTCGCCGACGACGCCGCGAACGAAGTCGGTCCAGCCTCCGGTGCTGGCGCGATGCCCGGTCTGCCGCGTCGCGCCATCCCCGGTGTGCCGCATCGCGCTATCCCCGAGCGGGAAGACATGCTGCTCACCGCGGTCGACCGCCCGTGCAATCACCACGTTTCCATCGTGCGGCTTGGCTGCGACCCTCACACCCTGCGCGATCGCGAACGGAAGGCTCAGTCCGTCGCTGTAGTCGGTGTGCTCCCCGATCAGGTTCGCCCGGCCGGGCGCAAACGCCACCACCTTGACGGCGCCTGACCGTCGCGCATCCCTCATCGGCGCGACTCCATCGGCGCCCCCGAGCCGGCTGTTACTGGATCAGTTGGTAGCGTGCGAATCCGGCGGCGCCGGGGATGACTGCTGCGGCGTCTTGGTTGAACCATTGTTCGAGGAGTGAGCAGTAGATGCCGCGGTAGTCGGTGTTTTCGATTTGGTTGCCGTTGATGTCGAGGTTGGTGAGGGGTGGCCATTCGCCGATCATCGTGCCGGTGGTGCGGCTGCCGATCAGGAGGCTGATTCCGGCGGCGCCGTGGTCGGTTCCGTCGGAGCCGTTTTCTTGGGCGCGGCGGCCGAATTCTGACCAGACGTGGATGATCACTCGTTGGTCGATGCCGCGGGCTTCGAGGTCTGCTTGGAACGCGGCGATCGAGTCGGCGGCTAACTGGAGGCCGGTGTCGAATGTTGTTGCTTGGGTGGCGTGGGTGTCGAACTGGGTGTC